>ERZ772881.682-NODE-682-length-35929-cov-6.087640_pt1 | contig 35929 bp, 30 predicted proteins | sample MGYA00580581_ERZ772881 | MGnify/ENA primary metagenome ERZ772881 (study PRJEB29015, sample SAMEA2737668) | human gut metagenome | biome: human gut; feature: human-associated habitat; material: faeces | place: China | collected 2012 ...
AGTTTTCGGATTTGAATCTATGCCCAATTAACAACCGTCAGGGAATTGTAATTGATGGTGAAGGTTCAAAGGTTATTTGCAAAGACTAATTTGAAAATTCCCATTTATCAAGCCCTTTGAGAGAGGAGAAATCTTTTCTCAAAGGCCTTTTTTAATTTTTACGGATATTCGCAAACTACAAGAAAAAGCCGAAACTTCATATACTTTAACCACAGAGGAAGTGGAGGTTTTGATATGAGTAACAGCTTAGCGACAGTACATCCGGAATGGATTGTCGAATGGTCGGATAGGAATTTACCGCTGACACCGGACAGCGTAACTTTCGGCTCGAATAAGAAAGTATGGTGGAAAGGTGCTTGCAGATGGCGCAGTTGAATCTGGAAATAGTATCCGTCACACCAAACAAATAAAGCAAGCCGCAGAGCGCATATCCACGCCCTGCGGCTTGCTCATATATTCCCCTGTTATCCTCTCGCCGCGAAGCCGACCTTCTTCTGCACCTTGCGCAGGGTCTTGTTCGCCAGATAAGCGGCGGTCTTGGCATTCTCGTCCAGAATGCCCTGCAGGTACGTCTTGTCCGCAATCAGGCGCTTGTACTCCGCCTGCAGCGGCTCAAGCGCCGCAATCACGCAGTCCGTCGTGCGCGCCTTCAGGTCGCCGTAGCCCTTGCCCGCCATCTCTGCGGCAAGCGTTTCCACGTCGCCCGCGCCGAGTGCGCTCATGATACTCAGCAGATTGCTCACGCCGGGCTTGTTCTCCGGGTCAAAGCGGATTTCGCCGTCCGAGTCGGTCACGGCGCGCTTAATCTTGCGGCGAATCGTGTCCGCGTCGTCCAGCAGGGAGATGAACGTCTCCTCCGGGTCGGACTTGGACATCTTCTTCGTCGGGTCCTGCAGGCTCATAATCTTCGCGCCGACTTTCGGGATATACCCCTCCGGAATCGTAAAGACATCGCCGTAGATGCCGTTGAAGCGCATGGCAATATCGCGGCAGATTTCTAGATGCTGGCGCTGGTCAACGCCCACCGGCACAAGGTTCGTCTGGTAGAGCAGGATATCCGCCGCCATCAGCACAGGATAATCGAAGAGGCCGACGTTGATGTTGTCAGCGTGCTTGGCGCACTTATCCTTGTACTGCGTCATGCGGCTCATTTCGCCCATGTAGGTGAAGCAGTTGAGCACCCACGCAAGCTCGGCGTGCGCGGAAACGTGGCTCTGGCAGTAAATCAGGCTCTTCTTGGGGTCGATGCCGCTGGCGATGTAGATAGCGGCAAGCTCCATGCAGCGGCGGCGCAGATCCGCCGGATTCTGCCGGACGGTGATGGCGTGCATGTCGACAATGGAGTAGATGCAGTCGTAGTCGTCCTGCAGCTTGGAGAAGTTGCGGAGCGCGCCGATGTAATTGCCCAGCGTCAGCGTGCCGGACGGCTGGATGCCGGAGAAGATAATCGGCTTCTTTTCGGGCTTGGGCGCGGTATTCGTTTCGGACATGGGAAATCTCTCCTTTCAGAATAGGCGGCGAACGGCCGGGGAGCGATTCGCCATACAAAAAAAGCCATCCTATCCCCTCTTCTGGGGACAGATGACTGCGGTGCCACCCCAATTGCGCAAAATGCTTGCGCCTCTCAAATCCTGTTCACGGGGGAAAGCCGTCGCGGGATACTGGGCATTCGCCGTTCCCCTGCGCCCTCGAAGCCCCACGTTCTGCGCCATCCACCGCCGGACTTGCACCCTCTCCGGCTCGCTGTGGGCGACTCTGCGCATCCCCTGCTTCTCATCGGTTTCATGGCTTTATGATACCACATTTCTGTCCGCATTGCAAGCGCATTCGGCAAAATTTATCGTTTTACGCGATTGACTTTTTCACAAAGATATGCTATATTGATTACAAACTTATGAAGATTTGAAGGAGGTTTTATAACATGAAGCGTCTGTTGATGCTCCTGACCACCTTTTGCCTTTTGCTGATGACAACTGCGCTGGCGGAAACGGAAGCCGAGTGGAACGCCAAGTGCGAGTGGAAAACCGGCACTGGAACGACGCTCTACGCCGTGACCCAAGGCACAGCGACTTCTTCGGACTTGTCGGATTTCGTCCCGGTCGGCACGCTGCCTGCGAATACCTACGTCGGCATTCTGGAGCGCAGCGGCAACATGCGCAACGTCCGCTACTGGAACGGCAGCGGCACATCCAGCGGATGGGTGGATTCCGCCGCGCTGGTGTGGGTCGGCTCGAACAGCAGCAAGCCAAAGCCCTCCGGCAGCCGCGCGACTGCCAGCGATTTGTCCCGCAAGCCCGACGACACTTGGAGCAGCTTGACCGTCACCTATTCTGATGGCGACGAGGCGCAGACGGTATCGCTCCAAACACTGGGTGTCGCCATGAGCGAAATCTACATGGATGGCGAGTTTCTGCGCGTGCCGACCGCTTCCCTCTCGTGGGAAACGGAGGCGGATGACGACCAGCGAATCGCCGTTATCTACGCGCCTTCGACCGGCAAGTGCACCATGCGCGAGGAAGCAAGCAAGCAGGGCAAAATCATCATGACCTGCAAAGCCGGGCGCGTGGTGACCGTCCTGCGCGTAGGCGATGTGTACACGCGCATTGTGTACGACGGCGTGGAGGGACTGGTGCTGAACAGCTGCCTGAAGTTCTACGAAACGCCGGATGAAGACACCTTCACAACCGGGCTGCTGTCCGCAAAAGGCAAGACGAACACGACCGCGACCGTCTCTGTATATCAGCTGACGAAGAGCCGTCGCCGTCTGGACAAGATTCGCGTCGGTGCTTATCTGGCAGTGATGGACAAGGTCGGCGAATGGTACGAGGTGGATGTGAACGGCTGGCACGGCTTCGTGAAAGACGCGAACGTGACGCTGGATGCGCCGCTGCCTGACTAATCCCCTGCGAGTGAAAGAACAGAATCGCTAAACCGAAAGTCGCGCCGCTTCTCTGATTTTTGTCGGAGAAGCGGCTTTTTTGACGCTTGTTTTGATCGCTTCGGAGGGCGCAAAAATCCGCCAAATTCGGTGATTTATCCATTAGTTTCGGCTAATATAGGCGTTTTACGGACTTTTTCGTTCGCCTTTTCATCTTTTTTTGCGTTTTCTGCCGAAAAAATCGACAAAAGCCCTTGACATACGCAAAGAAATATGGTTTAATGAATCCCGCTTTGAGGTTTAGTTTCACTAAACCATTTTTTCACGGCTTTCAGTTTAGTATTTCTGAACTTTGCGTCAATATGGACTGAAAGCAACCGGAAAGGAGCATCCCCATGGATATCGGTGAAAAGCTGCGTCTGCTGCGGATTCGGCGCGGGCTGACGCAGGAGGACATGGCCGACCGCTGCGAACTGAGCAAGGGCTTCATTTCGCAGGTCGAGCGCAACCTTGCCTCCCCGTCTATCGCGACGCTGACAGACATGCTGGAATGCCTCGGCTCCAGCCTGAGTCAGTTTTTCAGCGAGGACAAGGACGAAAAGACCGTCTTTACACCACAGGATATGTTCGTCAAGGAGGACGAGCAGCTTTGCGGCAGCATCACATGGCTGGTGCCGGACGCGCAGAAGAACACGATGGAGCCGATTCTGGTCGATTTGGGCGAGGATGGGCGGACATACGAGCTGCTACCGCATCAGGGCGAAGAATTCGGCTATGTGCTGTCAGGCAGCATCTTCCTGGTGGACGGCGAAACGAAAACGCGCGTCCGGGCAGGAAGCAGCTTCTGCCTGCATCCGCATGAGACGCACTACCTGATGAATGCGGGCAAATCCCACGCGAAGGTGCTGTGGATTTCCACACCGCCGTCGTTCTGATTTTAAGTAATTGGAAGGAAGTGTTTTCCCCCATGGTGGAGAAAGAGCATTTGATTGACCTCGTCGGCATCTCGAAGGAGTTTGACGGCGTGCAGGTTTTGAAGAATATCAACCTTTACATCCGCAAGAAGGAATTCATTACCCTGCTTGGGCCTTCGGGCTGCGGCAAGACGACGACGCTGCGCATCATCGGCGGATTCGAGACGCCTTCGGAGGGGCAGGTACTCTTCGGCGGGCAGGATATTTCCGCGCTGCCGCCCTACAAGCGCCGCGTCAACACGGTCTTCCAGAAATACGCGCTCTTCCCGCACCTGAACGTGTACGACAACATCGCCTTCGGTCTGAAGCTGAAGAAGCTGCCGAAGAAGCAGATTGCCGAAAAAGTCGGGCAAATGCTGGAGTTGGTGAACCTGAAGGGCTACGAGAAGCGCCATGTGGACGCGCTTTCGGGCGGCCAGCAGCAGCGCGTGGCGATTGCGCGCAGTCTGGTCAACGAGCCGGAGGTTCTCCGGCTGGACGAGCCGCTGGGCGCGCTTGACCTGAAGCTCCGCAAGGAAATGCAGCTGGAACTGAAAGCCATGCAGCAGCGGCTGGGCATTACGTTCATCTTCGTCACCCACGACCAAGAGGAAGCGTTGACCATGTCCGACACGATTGTCGTCATGAAGGACGGCACGATTCAGCAGATTGGCGACCCCAAAACCATCTACGACGAACCGGCAAACGCCTTCGTCGCGGACTTCATCGGCGAAAGCAACCTGCTGCGCGGCACGATGATTCACGATGAGCTGGTCGAGTTTGCGGGCACGGAATTCCCGTGCGTGGACTTCGGCTTCGGCGAGAACACGCCGGTGGACGTCGTCGTCCGCCCAGAGGACATCATGCTCGTCGGCGAGGACGTCGGGCAGATGGTCGGCACAATTAAGAGCGTGCTGTTCAAGGGTGTGCATTACGAAATGATGATTGACACCGGCGCGTACACCTTCAAGGTGCATTCGACAACGATGCAGCCGCAGGGCAGCCGCGTCGGGCTGAACATTGTCCCCTTCAACATCCACATCATGAAGCGGCTGGAGGACACCACGCCCGCGGCGGAGGTGGATGCGGAATGCTGAGCAACCTTTCTCTCCCGTGGTGGGCATATGCGCTCATGGGCACGGGGCTGTGCGTCTTTATCGCGCTGATTGCCATCACCATCCACCGCAACCGCGGTATGCACCGTTCCCTGTTCGCGTCGCCCTATGCGCTGTGGATGATGATTTTTACCATTGTTCCGGTCATCCTGATTGCCTACTACGCCTTTACGGATTCCTCCGGCGCGTTCACGCTGGACAACTTCCGCAGCTTCTGGGATTCGAACTACGAATCGAACAAAATCATCCTGGACGCCATGGGCGAAGCCGGACAGGCATACATTTCCCGCGGCACGGTCAACGTGGATACGCTGGTTTACTCGCTGTGGATGGCGTTCCAGTGCACGGTTATCTGCCTGCTGCTGGGCTATCCGGCGGCGCTGATTATGGCCGACCGCGAAATCAAGCTCGGCCCGACCCTCGTCGTGCTGTTCATCATCCCCATGTGGATGAACTTCCTCCTGCGCACGATTGCGTGGATGAGCCTGCTGGAAGATAACGGGCTGATTAACACGGTGCTGCGCGCGCTGGGCTTTAACGGTGTACAGCTGATGTACAACTCCGGCGCGGTGCTGCTGGGCATGGTGTACAACTTCCTGCCCTTCATGGTTTTCCCGATTTACACGCTGCTGAGCAAGATGGACTACCGCCTGACCGAAGCGGCGGCTGACCTCGGCTGCAACAACTGGCAGACGCTGTGGAAGGTAACCATGCCGCTGTCCATTCCGGGCATCGTCAGCGGCATCACGATGGTGTTCATGCCTTCGGTGACGACATTCTTCATCCCGCGCGTCTTGGGCGGCGGCAACACGATGATGTTCGGCGACCTGATTGAGGCGAAGTTCCTGACCGAAGGCAACTGGAACGTCGGCTCGGCGCTCTCCCTCATCATGATGGTGCTGATTCTGATTTCGCTCTCCATCCTGCGCAAGGCCGACCCCAACGGCGAAGGAGGCGGCATCGCATGAAAAAGTTCTGCAAGCGCGCGTATCTGGCGCTCATCCTTATCTTCCTGTATCTTCCGATTATCGTGCTGATTGTGCAGAGCTTCAACGCGGGCAAGAGCCGCGCGAAGTGGGAGGGCTTCTCCTTCCGCTGGTACACGGAGCTGTTTCAGGACACGCGCATCATGAACGCGCTGACCGTCACGGTGACAATTGCCTTGCTGGCCATGGTCGTCGCGACGGTTCTGGGAACGCTCGCCGCCATCGGCATCCACGCCATGAAGAAGCGGCCGCAGTCGTTCATGATGACGCTGACGAACCTGCCCAACACCATGCCCGACATCGTGACCGGCATCAGCCTGATGCTGCTGTTCCTCTTCACGAAGGTAGACCGCGGCTATGTGACGATGCTGCTGGCGCACATCACGTTCGATACGCCCTACGTCATCCTATCGGTGCTGCCGAAGCTCAAGCAAATGAACCGACACACCTACGAAGCGGCGCTTGACCTTGGCGCAACGCCGATGTACGCGCTGTTCCACGTCATCATCCCCGAATGTATGCCGGGCATCATCACCGGGGCGATGCTGGCGTTCACCCTCTCGCTGGACGACTTCACCATCAGCTACTTCACGACCTCCCCGCTGGTGCAGAATCTGTCCACGCTGATTTACTCCGCCGCCCGCCGCGGCATCGAGCCGACGCTCAACGCACTGTCGGCGCTCATGTTCGTCGCTCTGCTGGTGCTGCTGCTGATTGTCAACCGCCGCACCGCATCGAATAATGACTAAACCCCCAATTACCTTGAAGGAGGAACATCTCTGATGAAAAAGCTGCTTTCCCTGCTGATGCTCCTGTGCCTGACGCTGACCGTCGCCCCCGCCGCCCTTGCGGAAGAGGTCGTCAACGTCTACAACTGGGAGGACTACATCGCACCCGAAGTCCTGACCCTCTTCACCGAAGAGACGGGCATCAAGGTCAACTACATGTGCTTCACCACGAATGAGGACATGATTGTGCAGGTCGAGGCGAACCCCGGTGCGTTCGACGTGTGCTTCCCGTCCGACTACATCATCGAGCGCATGATCGCCAAGGATCTGCTGGCGGAAATCAACTACGACAACGTGCCGAATTTCGAGCAGATTATCGACCAGCTCCGCAATCCCGACTACGACCCGGAGAACAAGTACTCCGTGCCGTATATGTGGGGAACAGTCGGCATCCTGTACAACAAGGACATGATTCCCGAACCCAACCAGTCTTGGAGCATCCTCTGGGACACGCAGTACCAGAAGAACGTGTTCATGCTGGACTCCTACCGCGACAGCATGGGCATCACGCTGAAGTACCTCGGCTATTCCATGAACAGCCGCGAAGTTCCGGAGCTGATGGCAGCGAAGGATAAGCTGATTGAGCAGAAGCAGTCCGGCGTTGTCAAGGCGTATCAGGTGGACGAAACGAAGGATAAGATGGTTGCTGGCGAAGCGGCGCTCGCGCTGATGTGGTCCGGCGACGCACAGTACGCCATTGACCTGAACGACCATCTGGACTATTTCGTGCCTTCTGAAGGCTCGAACATCTGGGTGGACGGCGCGGTCATCCTCAAGTCCGCCCGCAACAAGGAGAACGCCGAAAAGTTCATCAACTTCCTCTGCCGCCCCGACATCGCGCAGATGAACTGCGAATACATCTGGTACTCCAGCCCCAACAAGGGCGCGATTGAGCTGATGGGCGAGGAATACGAGAACAACCACGTTCTGAATCCTTCTCAGGAGGTTCGGGATCGCTGCGAATTCTTCCACGACATCGACGACACCTTCCGCAAGATCTATGAAAACCTGTGGATGGAAATCAAGAACACGAAGTAAGAAAAAAATCGGGAGTCAAGCACGCAAATGAGCGGCTTGACTTCCGATTTTTTAATGCCCAATGAGAAATTAGCAATGAGCAATGATTGCGTTTGTGCGCCAGTCATTGCTCATTTTTCATTGCTAATTTTACTTTGCCATCATTCCCAGCAGCTTCTCCTTCACCGCCAGCGCCAGTTTCCGATGTTCCTCCGGCATCATATGAATCCCATCCACCTTCGACGGCTGCACAATCTCCTGCGTATTCATCATTTCCACACCGAGCCACTCACACAAACCCTTCATCAGCGCCGGGAATTTCCGCGATTCCTGCCCCTTGCCGTACAGCGTGTCCCATTCCGCCACATTTTCGCCAATTTCAATCGGCGTCAGTACCAGAATCCGCGGCTTGTTATCCCCGAACAGCGGCACGCTCGCGGGGTACAGCTGGTCGAACGTCTGAATCGTGCGAATCAGCGTGCCGACGCCGTTGACGCTCGCCTGTGCGGTGTGCTCCTTCAGGTCGTTCGTGCCGAGCATGATGATGATGGCGTCCAGCGGGCGCAGGGTGTCCAGCGCGTAAGGCAGCGCGCCCAAGCCGGTCATGAAGTCCTTGCCGGGTTCAGGAAAGACGGTGGTTCTGCCATTCTGCCCGTTCTCGTGGATGCGCCAGTCTGCGCCAAGTTCGTCCTGCAAAATGCCTGTCCAGCGGGTGTGTTCGTCGTAGCGCTTGCAGGTGCCGGGGATGAAGCCCCAAGTGTTGCTGTCACCGAAGCAAAGAACGTGTTTCATGCAAATTTCCTCCCCTTTGCAAAAAGGGCGGCATCCCGCGTGAAAAACGAGATGCCGCTGCCAATTAAATTTCGATAGTCCCCGTGAAGTCGGTGTTGGCATCGCCAGTCAGCCAGACTTTGCCGTCCTCCTGATAGCGGACGACGAGCGTGCCGCCGGGCAGGCGCACATCAATGTCCGCGCCGCGGGTGCAGAAGCCGTTTTCGACTGCCGCGACTGCCACCGCGCACGCGCCCGTGCCGCAGGCCGCCGTTTCGCCGATACCGCGCTCCCATACGCGCATCACGATGTCGTTCTTGTCCACAATCTGGGCGAACGACACGTTCACGCGTTCCGGGAACAGGCTGTCCGTTTCAATCTGCGGCCCCACCTGCTCCAGCGGGATGCGGTTTACATCCTCCACGAAGATGACGACATGCGGATTGCCCATGCTGACGCAGCTGATTTCGCGCTTTTCGCCCGCAAGGAAGACAGGGCGCATCATCACGCGGTCGCCGTCGAGCTTGACGGGAATCTTCGCCGGAGCGAACGCCGGGCAGCCCATGTCCACCAGCACGGAGAACACCTGATCTTCGCGGATGAACAGCTTCGCCGTCTTAACGCCGCTGCCAGTCTCGACCGCCATTTCGTCCTTGCGCACATGGCCGTTCTCGTACAGGTACTTGCAGACGCAGCGCAGGGCATTGCCCGCCACCGAGCCTTCCGTGCCGTCGGCATTGAACATGCGCATCTTCGCATCAGCGATGGTCGAGGGCATAATCAGCACAATACCGTCCGAGCCGACACCCGTGCGGCGGTTGGACAGGCGCACAGCCAGCGATTCGGGGCTTTCCACCGTCTGGTCGAAGCAATCGAAGTACAGGTAGTCATTGCCCGTGCCGCGCATCTTGGTGAAAGTCAGCTTCTTGTGCTTGGTGCGCATGTTGTTGATGTCCACCAATTCGACGTTGCCCAGCGAGTAGCGGCTGGTCAGCGCGTTGGCGAGGGCATTCGCCGTGTCAAGGCTGGTGAATAGCGGAATGCCGCGTTCGACCGCCTTGCGGCGCATCCGGACGGATTCCAGCTGCGGCAGACGCCCCTTGCTGGACGTGGAAATGACGTACTGCACCTGCCCCATTTCCAGCATTTTCTCCTGCGCTTCCTTCTTTACGACGGCGGCGTACAGCCCATGCTCCTGCATGGCGCGCGCCGTGCCGGGCGTGGCGAAAATGTTGAAGCCGAGCTTGGCAAACTTGCGCGCGCAGTCAATGGCTTCCGGCTTGTCCTTGTCGCGGACGGAAACAAGAATGCCGCCCTGATGGCGCATCTTGTAGCCCGCGGCGACGAGTCCCTTGAAGATGGCCTCCTGCAGGTTCGTGCCGATGCCCAGCACTTCGCCGGTGGACTTCATCTCCGGGCCGAGGTGAGTATCGACATCCGCCAGTTTCTCGAAGGAGAAGCACGGCACCTTGACCGCGTAGTACGGGCTTTGCCGGTACAGCCCCGTGCCGTAGCCCATGTCGCGAATCTTTTCGCCCAGCATCGCGCGGACGGCGAGGTCAACCATCGGCACGCCCGTCACCTTGCTGATGTACGGCACGGTGCGGCTGGCGCGCGGGTTCGCCTCAATGACATAGACTTCGTTATGATAGACGATATACTGAATGTTGATAAGCCCCAGCGTACCGAGTTCGAGCGCAATCTGCCGCGTGACCTCAATCAGCCGCTGCGTCATCGCGCCGGTCAGGTTCCACGCGGGATAGACAGCAATGGAGTCGCCAGAGTGGATGCCGGAGCGCTCGACGTGCTCCATGATGCCGGGAATCAGCACGTCCGTGCCGTCGCAAATCGCGTCCGCTTCCGCCTCGATGCCCATCAGGTACTGGTCAATCAGCACCGGGTTCTCGATGCCCTGCGCGAGGATAATGCGCATGTACTCCACAATGTCGCTGTCCTGATAGGCGATAATCATGTTCTGACCGCCCAGCACATACGACGGGCGCACCAGCACCGGGTAGCCCAGCTCGTTCGCCGCCGCCACCGCTTCTTCGCTCGTCATGACCGTGCGGCCCTTGGCGCGCTTGATGCCGTACTTCTCCATCGCCGCGTCGAAGCGCTCGCGGTCTTCCGCCGCGTCAATCATATCCGCCGACGTACCCATGATGCGCACGCCCGCCTGCTCCAGCGCGTGAGTCAGCTTAATCGCCGTCTGTCCGCCGAACGCCGCGACGACGCCAACCGGCTTCTCCGTCGCAATCACGCCCAGCACGTCCTCCGCCGTCAGCGGCTCGAAGTACAGGCGGTCAGCGGTATCAAAGTCGGTCGAAACCGTCTCCGGGTTGTTGTTGATCATCACGACATCGTAGCCCGCCTGTTTGAGCATCCACACGCAGTGGACGGACGCATAGTCGAACTCGATGCCCTGACCGATGCGGATCGGGCCGGAACCGAGGACGACGACGCACGGCTTCTTCGGGCGCTCATCGAGGAACTCCTTCGCTTCGTTCTCATCGTCATAGGTTGCGTAGAAGTAGGGCGTTTCCGCCGCAAATTCCGCCGCGCAGGTATCGACCATCTTGTAGACCGGGTCGCGGTGCATCGGCACTTTTTCGCCCGACAGGCGCTCAATCGCCTTGTCCGGATAGCCCATCTTCTTCGCGCGCAGATACGTCTCCGCGTCGATGTTGCCCTCTTTCAGGCGGCATTCCATGTTGTACAGGTTCAGGTACTTATGGAGGAAGAAGTAGTCGATTTTCGTGATTTCGTGCAGCTTTTCCAGCGTCACGCCGCGCGCAATCGCCTCGTACATTGCAAACATGCGCTGGTCGGTGCACTTGCCGATAAGCTCCAGCAGCTCATCCACGGTGAGATTCGCCATCGACTTCATCCGCAGCGTGTCGCAGCCGATTTCCGCGCCGCGGACCGCCTTCATCAGCGCCTGCTCGACGTTCACGCCAATCGCCATCACCTCGCCGGTCGCCTTCATCTGCGTGCCGAGGGTGCGCTTGCCGTACACGAACTTGTCAAACGGCCACTTCGGGATTTTCGCCACGATGTAGTCCAGCGCCGGCTCGAACGCAGCGCAGGTCTTGCCCGTCACGGCGTTCTTCATTTCATCCAGCGTGTAGCCGATGGCAATCTGCGCGGCGCACTTGGCAATCGGATAGCCCGTCGCCTTCGACGCAAGGGCGGAGGAACGGCTGACGCGCGGGTTGACCTCGATGACGGCATAGTCGAACGTATCGGGATTGAGCGCGAACTGGCAGTTGCAGCCGCCCTCGACTTCCAGCGCGGTGATGATGTCCAGCGCGGCGCGGCGGAGCATCTGGTACTCCTTGTCCGCCAATGTCAGCGCGGGCGCAACGACGATGGAGTCGCCCGTGTGCACGCCGACGGGGTCGATGTTTTCCATCGAGCAGACGGCAATCACGTTGCCGAGCTTGTCGCGCATGACCTCGAATTCGATTTCCTTCCAGCCGGAAATGCACTTCTCGACCAGAATCTGCGTAATCGGCGACAGACGCAGACCATTCTCGGCGATTTCCGCCAGTTCCTTTTCGTCTTGGCAGATGCCGCCGCCCGAACCGCCCAGCGTATACGCCGGACGCACAATCACGGGGTAGCCGATGGTCTTGGCGAACGCGAGCGCATCCTCCACCGTCTCGACCACTTCGGACGGAATGACGGGCTGGTGGATGGAAAGCATCGTGTCCTTGAACTGCTGGCGGTCTTCCGCCTTTTCAATCGTCTCGCACTTGGCGCCGAGCAGCTTCACGCCGTGCTGTTCAAGGAAGCCCTCCTTCGCCAGCTGCATGGAGAGGGTCAGACCGCTCTGCCCGCCCAGCGTGGACAGCAGGGAGTCCGGCTTTTCCTTGAGGATGATGCGGCGCAGGGTTTCCAGCGTCAGCGGCTCAATGTAGATATGGTCGGCGGAGGAATGGTCAGTCATGATGGTCGCGGGGTTCGGGTTGACCAGCACGACTTCCAGCCCCGCGTCCTTCAAGGCGCGGCACGCCTGCGAACCGGCGTAGTCAAATTCGGCAGCCTGACCGATCACAATCGGGCCGGAGCCGATAATCATTACTTTGTGCAGATCGGGATTCAGCGGCATTCCTTATTCCCTCCCATCATGGCAATAAAGCGGTCGAACAGGAAGCGGGTGTCAAGCGGGCCGCCGCACGCTTCCGGGTGGAACTGGACGGAGAACGCGGGCATATCGGTATAATCAACGCCCTCGCAGGTGCCGTCGTTGCCGTTGACAAAACGCAGGGACGCGTTTTCCGGCAGCGTGTCGCAGTCCACCGCATAGCCGTGGTTCTGGCTCGTCATGTAGGACAGCCCGGTCTTGACGTCCTTCGCGGGCTGATTTGCGCCGCGGTGGCCGTACTTCAGCTTGACGGTCTTTGCGCCCTGACTGAGCGCCAGCAGCTGATGCCCCAGGCAGATGCCGAAGGTGGGGATGCGGTGGCGCATGAGTTCGCGCAGATTCGCAATCACGGCGGTGTTATCCGCCGGGTCGCCGGGGCCGTTGGACAGCATCAGTCCGTCGGGATTCAGGTTCAGGATTTCCTGCGCCGTCGCGCTCGCCGGAACGACCGTGACCGCACAGCCGCGCTTTTCGAGTTCACGCTGGATGTTCGCCTTTGCGCCGAAGTCCCAGAGGACGACGTTGTGGATGCCCCGCTTCTTCGCGGGCTGAACGCCGTCGCACGTCACGTCCTGAATCGACGGATGGAACGGCAGCACCTTCAATTGCGCGCAGATTTCCTCCGGATTCTCCGGCTTCTCGGTCAGCAGCGCGGCATTCATCACGCCCGCATTGCGGATAACGCGGGTCAGCGCGCGGGTGTCCACCCCCGTCAGGCAGGGAATGCCCTGCGCTTTGAGGTAATCATCGAGCTTGCCTTGGCAGCGGAAGTTGCTCGGCTCATCGCAGAGTTCCCGGACGATATACGCGGACAGGCGCGGGCGCGGAGACTCGAAGTCCTCCGGAATCACGCCGTAGTTGCCAATGGTCGGGAATGTCTGAATGACGATTTCCCCTTCGTAGGACGGGTCGGTCAGGGTTTCCAGATAGCCTGTCATCGCCGTGGTGAACACCAGCTCCGCCATGACCGGCTTCGCAGCGCCCATCAGCGTGCCTTCGTAAAGCTGACCGTTGGCCAGCAGCAGATAGCCCTTCATGCTCGTTTCCTCCATTTTTCTATTGGGGCAAAAACCGCGTGTTGCTTACCAGTCTTTCTTGTCCGCCATAACAGCAACCATGACTGCCTTCTGCGCGTGCAGGCGGTTCTCCGCCTCGTCGAAAATCTGGTCGGCGTGGGATTCAAACACATCCGCCGTGATTTCCTCGCCGCGGTGCGCGGGCAGGCAGTGCTGCACCATGCAGCCCAGATGCGCCTTCGCCAGCAGCTCCGCGTTAATCTGATAGCCGCGGAACGCCTTCTCGCGCACAGCCTTTTCTTCCTCCTGCCCCATCGAAGCCCACACATCAGTGAAAATGACGTCCGCATCCTTCGCCGCTTCTTCCGGGCTTTCGGTCATGACGAACTTGCCGGGGTACTGCTCGGTGAACGAGAGCACCTGCGCGTCCGGCTGATACGCCTTCGGGCAGGCGATGGACACATGCGCGCCCATTTTGAGGAAGCCGACAATCAGCGAATTGGCCATGTTGTTGCCGTCGCCGATGTAGCACATATTCAGCCCCTCAATGCGCCCCTTGTACTCGCGCACGGTCTGCAAATCCGCCAGCACTTGGCAGGGGTGGCAGAAGTCCGTCAAGCCGTTGATAATCGGGATGCTGCCCACGCGCGCCAGCGTTTCCACTTCTTCCTGCGCAAAGGTGCGAATCATGATGCCGTCCAGATAGCGGCTCAGGACGCGCGCGGTGTCCTCCACCGGTTCGCCGCGCCCAATTTGCAGATCGCGGCTGGACAGGAACAGCGCATGACCGCCCAGCTGGTACATGCCCGTCTCAAAGCTGACGCGCGTGCGGGTCGAGGACTTCTCAAAAATCATGCCCAGCGTTTTGCCTTTGAGGATGTGGTGCTCCACGCCGGCTTTGGTTTCCGCCTTCAGGCGGTCAGCGAGGTCAAGCAGCTCCGTGATTTCTTCCTTGCTCAGGTCGAGGAGCTTCAGCAGATGCTTCATCGGGATTCCCTCCATCATTATTCGCGGATGTTGCAGTGAACCAGAGAAACTGTATATTGATGCACAATTCATGTATACGCATCATGGTTTCTTTCGTTTTCCCGCCCGAACCGAGGCGCACCGAAATGTGTCGGGTTCAGGGGAAACCACCAGATTTTGGTGATACTTAGGCACACGAAAATCGGCGCGTCAGCACACCTACCGAACATTATAGCATAGAATAGCAGCGAGGGCAAGGGATGAAACCACTGCCCGGCGCATAAATTTTGAATGGTGGGCGCAAAACCCGCCGAAAAGTGCAAACAGGAGGGAAACAGGCATGGAACAGCAAGGTCGCAGAGCCATCGGGCGCGTCTGTCCGCGCGGGGCGGAGAGCTACACTTGGCAGGAGGGCGACACCGCCGAGCGTATCGCCCGTACATACGCCACCACCGTGCAGGCGCTGCAGGTCATCAACCCCGGCGTCGATTTCGCCACGTTGACCGCCGGGGAGGAAATCTGTCTGCCCAATTTCATCTATACCTGCATCAGCGGTCAGCCGTATGTGGTTGAAGACGGCGACACGTTCGCGTCGATTGCCGCGCGGCTGGACATTACGACCTTCGAACTCGCCGAGCGGAATCCCGGCGTGTCACAGAACAATCTCACGGTCGGGCAGGTGCTGTGTGTTCCGGCAAAAGCGGACGACGCCGACGACGCGCAAACGCCCGCCATCCCCCTGCCGGACGACGGCGAATACCCTGCCCTGCCCGATGACAGCCAGACGCCCGTGATTCCCCTGCCTGATGCTGGCGAATATCCCGCCCTGCCTGACACGCCGACCCGTGTCTGTCCGTCAGGATATACGCTGTCCGCGGTGCAGTCGGGGCAAAGCTACGCGGATTTGCTGGTGCAGCACAACGTCAGCTATCGGGCGATGCGCAGCGCGAATCCGCAATTGATGCCGGGCTACCTGATTGCGGGCACTGCGTACTGTGCGCCGCCGTCCGGCACGCGGCAGACGTGCGCCGGCTTGCGCTCGTACACCATTCAGCCGAGGGAGACGCTGGACACGCTGGCGGTGCGCTTTCGGACGACGCGGGGGCGGCTGCTCTCGCTGAACCCGACGCTGCTGCCCAGCGACTTCTCGTCGGGAACGGTGATTTGCATCGGCTAAACGGTGATTTGCATCGGCTAAGCAAAAAGGGCAAGGATGCGTTCTGCACCCCTGCCCTGCTTATAGCGTTAGTTCTGATAGCAAATTCCCTGCTGCTTTTTCAGTTCATACGACACGACTTCGCCGCCGTCCAAATCCACCTTGTGCATGTCCACCGCGCAAATCTGCTGGTTGCCGTAGGTCGTGTAGTAGTAGACCCCCGTGTCGGCGTTGCAGCAGCTTGTGTACACCGTGATTTCATACCCATGCGGCAGGTGGGCGCAGCCGCGCGGGTGTGCCACGCCGCCTAAAATGTGGAAGAACTGCCCGACGCTCTCCTCCTCGCTGTCCCCGGAGACGGAGTTATTCGTCAGGAACGCCGCGCGGACGAACCGCGACCACGGCGACCAGTCGCCCGGCAAGCCAATCGCGCCCGTGCAGCGTCCGCCGACTTTCAGCGGCAGCGCGGGCGCAAAGCGATTCACCGGCTCTTCCGGCGAAAGCGCCTGATAGTGCGCCAGATTTTCCAATTGCAGCGGCAGCGGCGGCTCGTTCGTCATCACGTTCGACCAGTTGTCGTAGACGTGCAGCCCGTCCGCCATCGACTCGACGACGATGCAGTCCTCGCGGTCGTCAATCATCCAGTGCAGCGGCGACGGCGGGAGCTGCTCGCTGAAGCCGTCGCGGGTGATGTTCAGGCGCTGGAGCAGCGTTTTCGCCTCTTGGACGCTTTCGCACTGCCCCAGAATGTACGGAATCAGCTCAAAGCTGGCGATGTTCGCGCAATCCGGCTTCACGTCGTGATACACGGCACTCGCGGGGAAGTTCAGCCCCGCCATGCTCAAGCCCTTCTCGTTCGTCGCTTCATAATATAAAGGCATTCCGCCGACGACGAACGCCATGCCAATCATGGCGAAATGGTCGCTGTTCGTCCCCTCGTGCCGGAAATGGAACGGATAGCGCCGCGGCGTGATGGCAACGGTCTCCTGATAGCTGTACTCCAAGTCAAGGTTTCTGCCGAAATAGTGGTCGCGCGTGGTCAGGCGAATCGCGGTACACATGATGCTTATCCTCCTTCTGCTGATGAGGGTAGTATAGCCCGAAATGCGCGTTTGCACAAGCGGGTTCGCGGCTTCTTGCGGAATTTTCCAGCCATCAGCGGCGGATTTTCGCCTGATGCGCGAATTTTGCATTTTCGTCCGCAATGTTCATGCTGAGTACACACGAATCCGCTACAATGTGCATAAGAATCGACAGAAGGAAGGCTTTCCTCATGGTGGAAAAAGTACTGGTATGCCTGCTGGCGGGCTTAGGCGCTGGCTTAGGCACGGGATTCGCGGGCATGAGCGCCGCGGCGGTCATCAGCCCGATGCTGATTACGTTCTTGGGCATGGAGCCGTATGAGGCGGTCGGCATTGCGCTGGCGAGCGACGTGCTGGCGAGTGCCGCAAGCGCGTGGACATACGGAAAAAACAAGAATCTCGACATTCGCAACGGCTTGCTGATGATGGCGGCGGTGCTGGCGTTCACGGTCGTAGGCAGCTACGTCGCAAGCCTTGTGCCGAGCCGCACGATGGGCAGCTTCAGCGTGCTGATGACGATGCTGCTGGGCATCAAATTCATCATCCGCCCGGTGATGACGACGCGCGAAGCCATGCAGAACGTGAGCAAAAAGAAGCGCATGGTGCAGTCGATTGTCTGCGGCGCGTTCATCGGCATGATTTGCGGCTTCGTCGGCGCGGGCGGCGGCATGATGATGCTGCTGATTCTCACCTCCGTCATGGGCTATGAGCTGAAAACCGCCGTCGGCACGAGTGTGTTCATCATGGCGTTCACGGCGCTGACGGGCGCGGTCAGCCACTTCACCATCGGCGGATTGCCGGACGGATGGACGCTGGCGCTGTGCATGGCGTTCACGCTGCTGTTCGCGCAGATTGCCGCGAAAATTGCGAACAAATCGAAGCCGGAGACGCTCAACCGGGTCGTCGGCGTGGTTTTGGTGGTGCTGGGCGTTGTGATTCTGGCGGTGCAGTATCTGAAGTAAGTGCAGATTGCAAAAAGACATGCTTGATTTTCAACATCAAGCATGTCTTTTTTGCTGCTCCAGCCGCGTCTGCAGACGCGAAACCCTCTGCGACAAGGCACGCGATTATAGAAAGTGAAATCATCCGCATTCAAAAAAGCCCGAATCATCGCTGATTCGGGTTTCTTTTTGCCTTAGTTCATCGGCACATACTCAAAGTCGATTTCAATCGTCTTGATTTCGGCGATGACAGCATCGTTGCGGTTGATGGGCGTCGGCGTTGCGCCGGCGAGGTTGCCGCCGGGCAGACGCGCGGTCTTCGGCACGCTCGTCACCCATTCGTTGTACAGATTCACGCGCGTGCACACGCCGTCGTCAGAGGTCGTGTAGGCGCGGCCCTTCAGTCGGTAGATTTCGCCGTTGATGCGCACTTCCTTGATGTTAACGAGGTAGTTCGGGTACAGCGCTTCGCCGTTGCTGATGCCGATGGCGGCAAACGCGACGGACGCGGAGTAACCCTGCGCCGTGCCGGTGAAATCCAGCCCGACAGTGTACTTGCCTTCGCCCGTGATGACGGCGTTGGTCGCGACAAGTCCCTCGGAGATGGCGTCCGCGTTGTAGGTATCGCCGACGCTGTGGGTGAGCGCCCAGCTGCCGTCGTTCCACATAATCCACGCCAGCGCGGTCTGGTCGTCCACGACCACGGCATCCTGCTGGAAGGTCACAGGGGCTTCCGCTGCAGCAGCCGCTGCTTCCGCCGCAGCAGCCGCCTGCACATCCGCATAATCCTGACCTTCTTCGTTCGCCTGACGCTTCTCCTGATACATCGCCAGAATATCGTCATCCGCGAAGGTCTGGGACACGCGCTTGTACAGTCCGCTGCAATCCCACAGGCAGTTCGTCAGGTTGTACTTGGTGCAGGCGTCCAAGAACGCCGTGTGGTACGCCAGCGTGTTGTCCTTCAGCCCGTCGCTGCACGGCAGCGCGCCGTATTCGCCGATGACCACGCCGTAGCCCGCCTCGGTGAATTTCGTCATCTTTGCCAGCTGCTGATCCATGTACTCATAGTCGCTCACTTTGCCCCACTTGGTGGCGCTCGCCGCGCTGGACGCGCCGCAGTACGACCACGGATCGTAGTAATGGACAGAAACCATCAGCTTGCTGTCCACGGTGTCCTTGGGCATCTGGAAGCGGTCGTCGCAGGTCTGGTCAATGTTGGTGCCGTATCCTGCAATCAGCAGGAAGCGGGTCGCGTTGTTGCCGCCCGTTGCGCGGACAACATCCACAAACGTCTGGTTGATTTCGTTCGTCAGCGCATACCGCTCATCGTCGTTCAGGTAGGTAACGACGGAATCGGAGCAGTACAGCGGAGAATTCTCGTCAAAACGGGTGCCGAGTTCCTCGTTTGCGCTCTCGAAAATCAAGTAGTCGGAGTAATCACGGAAACGTTCGGCAATCTGCTGCCACATTCCCTTGTAGGCTTCCATGGCCAGCGCGCGGGTTTCAGCGCTTTCCGAACCGAACATGCCATACCAGCCGCCATCCCAATGGTCATTGACGATGACGTACATGCCCGCCTTGCGCGCATAGCGGACAACTTCCTCCACGCGGTCCATGTAGTCGGCGTCGATGGTGTAGTCGCCTTCGTAGAGGTGGGTGGCGTTGGTCATCCAAGCCACAGGAATGCGGATGGTGTCAAAGCCCGCCGCTTTCATGCCGTCAATCATGGCCTGCGTCGTTTTCGGCTGACCCCAGTGCGTCTCATAGCTAAGGGGCGTGTTCGTCTTGATGCCGACGTTGTTGTCGCAGGCTTCCAGGGTGTTGCCGAGGTTGATGCCGTTGCCCATCAGTCGGGTAGCCTCCAGCGCCGTCAAGCCCTCGCGCATCACGCCGTTATCCACCGCCTCCGCCTCTTCCGCCGACCCTACGCAGGGAATCAGCATCAGCACCGCCAGCATCAGGCTGAACAGGTGCAGGAACCGCTTCTTCATATCCATCGTTCCTTTCTTCTGCGTATTTGACCGCAGTTTCCTTTTAATTATAGCATCAGCGAAATCGTTTTGTCAATGGATATTTGTCTGTCTATCCATATTTTTATGCCATATCTGCCAAGTTTCCGGTGGATTTTCATCGTAGTTTGCGAAAAAACGGTTTCGTATCGAAAATTGGTTTTCGTTCGACTGTTATCTATTGATTTGAAGAAAAAAACAGCCTCCCGGCACAATCCATGTCGGGAGGTTGCTTTGGACGGGTTGATTACTCAATCGTCAGGTAGAGCGCCAGATTTTCCGCCGTCGCGGGCACGAAAGTCGCATCCGCCTTTTCGTTCTGGGCGTTGATGACCGCGGTGAAGGCATCTTCATCCGCCGCTTCGCCGTTCACGAAATAGACAACATTTTCGTTTTCATCCAGCTTGCTTTCCGCCAGCACATTGTACTGCGCATCGCGGTTCTCGTCCTTGTAGAAGGTCGCCACGCCGGATTCCGCCGCGCTGCTGCTGAAGGAGAAGGAGCCATCTTCCTTCAGGCCAATCATCGCGCGGTAGTAGCAGCCGTACGCACAGATGACTTCATCGGCGCTGGTCAGCACCAGATAGCCCAGCGCTTCGCCGTTCACGGTCACATTCAGCACCACGTCGAGCTTGCCGTCGCCATCCACATCCAGCACAGCGAAGGAATCATAGCCCGCGCCCTCGGTGAACTCGTCGTTCAGGGCATCCTGCAGGGTCTTGTTCGTCTTGTCGGAGGGAACATAGACCTCGCTGCCGCCGTTCAGCACAGCCGCAATCGCCGGCAGATCCGCCGGGTCGCCCACCATATCCGCAACGGGGCTGGCAACAGGGCTGGCAACAGGGCTGGCGACCGTGCTGGCAACGGGACTCGCGGTTTCCGCCACGGCAAACGCGCACAGCATCATGGACAGCGCCATCATGATTGCAAGGAACTTCTTCATGTTCATTTTTCCTCTCTTTCTTTTCCAGAATATTTTCGCTGCGGAGAGCCGCCGCGAAAGTTTCGTTCCATTCTTTAGGAACAAAAAGCAGTATATCACATTTTTGTCCAATTGTCGATAGCGAATTGTAAACTCTATGCGAAAAAATGGTCATAATTTGTCCTTATTCTGCATATCATTCGCTTTTATTCTGTTTTCTTTCATATTCGGCAAAAAAGATGCGGATGAGGCGCTTTTTCACCTCGTCCGCATTCTTTTCATTTCCGACTTTACCCCAGCAGCATCCGGTCGTTGTTGATTTCGCTGCCGCTTGCTTTTTCAAACATCACCAGCAGGTCTTCGACGTGAATGCGCTTCTTCGTTTCCGCGTCGATATCGAGGATGATTTTGCCCTCATGCATCATGATGGTGCGGTTGCCGTACTCCAGCGCGTCTTTCATGTTATGCGTCACCATCATGGCCGTCAGATGGTTTTCCGCAATGATTTTTTGCGTCAGCGTCAGCACATTTTTCGCCGTTTTGGGGTCAAGGGCGGCAGTGTGCTCATCCAGCAGGAGGAGTTTCGGCTGCTTGATGGTCGCCATCAGCAGCGTCAGTGCCTGCCTCTGTCCGCCGGAAAGCAGACCGACCTTGCTGCTCATGCGGTCTTCCAGCCCCAGCCCCAGCGTCGCCAGCTTTTCGCGGTACTCGTCGCGTTCCTTCGCCGTGATGCCCCAGCGGAGCGTCCGCCCCTGCCCGCGGCGATACGCCAGCGCGAGGTTCTCCTCAATGTTCATCGTTGCCGCCGTGCCGTTCATCGGGTCTTGGAACACGCGCCCGAGATACTTCGCGCGCTTGTATTCCGGCAGGTGCGTCACATCCACGCCATCAATGACGATGCTGCCGCGATCCACCATAAACGTACCCGCGACGGCGTTGAGCGTCGTGGATTTGCCCGCGCCGTTGCCGCCAATCATTGTGACGAAATCACCTTCCGCCAGATGTAGGTCAACATCCGTCAGCGCACGCTTCTCGGTAATCAAGCCGGGATTGAAGGTCTTTGCAATATGATTGATATCAAGCATCCTGCTTCTCCCCCTTTCGAGCGCTGCGTGCGGTAAAAAGCTGGCTCTTCCAGTGCGGCACGGCGAGGAACATCGCCACAACCAGCGCCGTGAGCAGCTTCAGGTAGTTTGTGGGCAGACCCAGCCACAGCACCACCTGCATGACGATGTAGTAGATGATGGCGCCGATGGACACGGCGATGAGCTTCGTGGCAAAATTGCGGAAAATCTTGCCAAACAGCACTTCGCCGATGATAACTGCCGCCAAGCCGATAACAATGGCGCCGCGCCCCATGCTGACATCCGCATAGCCCTGATACTGCGTCAGCAGCGCGCCGGAGAGCGCCACCAAGCCGTTGGACAGCATCAGCCCGACGACCTTCGCGCGCCCGGTGTTGATGCCCTGTGCGCGCGCCATGTTGACGTTTGCGCCCGTTGCGCGCAGTGCACAGCCATACTCCGTGCCGAAGAACCAGTACAGCAGTGCAATCACTGCCGCGGTAATCATGAGCAGCAGCAGAATTGGGTTGTCAAGCGAAAAATTGCGCACGTTGCGCAGGGACACCAGCAGGTCATACTTGTTCGCATTCACCGCCGTGTTCGCCTTGTTGCTCATGATGCCAAGGTTGATGGAATAGAGCGCAAGCTGCGTCAGAATGCCCGATAGGATGGCAGGAATCCCCATCCATGTGTGGAACACGCCCGTCACCAAGCCCGTCAGCATCCCGACGACGAACGCCGCCACCAGCGCCACCCACGCGTTGCAGCCGCTGATGATGAGCACCGCCGCGACCGCGCCGCCAGTGGCGATGGAGCCGTCCACCGTCAAGTCCGCCACGTCCAGAATGCGGTAAGTAATGTAGACGCCAATGGCCATAATGCCCCATATGACGCCCTGAGAAACCGCGCCGGGCAAGGCGTTGAGCAGCTTCATAATTTCCACGGAATCTTCCTCCTACTATAACGCAAGCGAAGCCATAAGGCGAAATGCCCTATGGCTTCGCAAAATGTATCGATTGATTAGTCCATCGGGATGTAGTCGTCCGGAACGGTGATGCCCAGCGTTTCGCAGATCGCGGCGTTGTACTTCTTGGTGAACTGAGGCGCGAAAGCAATCGGCATGGTGGAAACATCCGCGCCGTTCACAAGGATTTCATACGCCATTTCGCCCGTCTTGTAGCCGAGGTCATAGTAGCTGATGGTCAGCGTCGCGGCACCGCAGCCGCGGCAAATGCCTTCCTCACCCGCGATGACCGGCACTTTCGCCGGCACGACGACATTGGCAATCGTTTCGCTGTAGGCAGCGGCGGTGTTGTCCGTCGGGATGTAGAGCACGTCGCATTCAGTCGCCTGCTGCGCCATGGACGCAACGTCGTTGGAGTCGGTGAAAGCGTATTCCTTGCAGGTGATGCCCTTCGCTTCCAGCTCCGCCTTCACAACGCCAATCTGATAGGCGCTGTTCGCTTCCGCCGAGCAGTAGAGCAGCGCAACCGTCTTTGCTTCCGGGAACAGCTCCACAATCATGTTCGCCTGACCGTCCAGCGGGGCGAGGTCGCTCGTGCCGGAAACGTTGATTTCCGTGTAGCCCTTCCAGTCGCTGATTTCCAGCGCCGTGCCGTAGTGGGAAATCGACGTGCCGAGAATCGGAATATCCGCCGTCGCGCTGACAGCCGCCTGAAGCGCGGGCGTCGCGTTCGCCATAATCAGGTCAACCTCCGCCGCCACAAAGCCATTGGCAATCATGGCGCAGGAAGCCGTATCGCCCGAAGCGTTCTGCTCATCAAAAACAACCTTGTCGCCAAGCTTCTCCGTCAGCGCGTCGCGGAAACCCTTGGTCGCCGCGTCCAGCGCCTCATGCTGCACCAGCTGCAAAATGCCGACGTGATACGTCTTTTCTTCCGCGCTCGCCATCGTCAGGCAGGTCAGCGCCATACACAGCGCCAGCAAAACCGCAAACATCTTCTTCACACAGGGAAACCTCCTTCAAATACTACTCGCTTCCGCAAAAGCCGAAGCGTTTCTACATGGAAAAGTGTACCGTATCCTTCGCCGCGTGTCAAGACCGGGAAGCGGAAAGGACAAAAAGAAAACAAAACAAAAAAAGCAATGCGGAACGCGGAATTTGTCATTTTCCTTGACAAAGCGCACCAAATGCTGTATCCTGTACGCAGCAAAAGCGTTTGTTCTTTATCGAAAGGAGTGTTTTTTCATGCGGAAAATCCTCTCCCTGCTGCTGATTCTTGCCCTTTTTCTTCCCTGCGCGCTGGCGGAAACGCCGCAGGGCATTGACCTCGCGCTGACCTCCACCTATGGCGACGGCTTGTCCCTGCGGATGACGGCTGGCTTAGGCGAAACGCCGTTCTGCTCGCTGACGCTGCCTTCGGGGCAGATTGACCTCGCCTTCTCGCCGGACAAAGGGCTTTGCGTGCAGTCGGGCGGTCAGTGGGCGCAATTGCTGGTGGAAGGTCATCCGGTAGATGCGGCGCTGCTGACCACGCCGCTCAAGCTGCTGGATGGGCGCTCCCCGTCGGAGGCGCTGGGGCTGTTGGCGGAGGATGTCAACAAGATGCTCGATGCGATTCCCTCGCTCTATAACTTGCCAATGACCTTGATAAGAGACCCTGCGTTTGCGCGCCTGTTCAGCGACCTATACATTGCTGCGCAAACAGGGACAATTTCCATCACTTCTGAAGAACTGAATCGTATGGCGGCTTCTGTTCTGGGAAAGATCTACAGCATGGAATATCTTGACGGCTTGAACTTCAGCGATATCTACCATAATCTTCTTGCGTCGGTCGTGCAATCTTCGGAGGTTGCACGCGCATATCGTTCCGCGATGCGCGGATACCTTCTCTCTAATTTCAGGCTTTCCGGGCAAATCGGCATTGACAAAGGGGAACTTCTTTTTAGTCAGCCCTACCAAGAGCCATACCATTTGACCTATGAGCAAACCACGCCTAACAGTTGGCATTATCTGCTGACAACTGCGAACAGCGATACCATTGATGGTGTGCTCTATTGGCGAAATGAATACGACTTTGCTTTGAGCGGCTACTCCGAGAATCAGCATACGGCGTTCTCTGTCACTTGCAGTTACGGTTCTGCAAACAACTTTGTGTTTATCGCCAGCGTTGATAACAGCTTCAGCCTGTCCATCGTTCAAGCTGGCAGCAATTTCAGTTTGCGGCTTAACAATGAGAATGCCAACGTTTTTGCCCTTAATGCCAACGTTTTTTCCCTTGAATCCACATCGGATTATATCCGTGTCAAGATATATTACAATTATTATACGCTTACGATCACCCCTGCCACGGATGGGCTTGATATTGTTGCACAGGCGCGCACTTTCGATATCTTCACCGCCCACGTCCGCACCGCGCTCAACGGTCTGATCTGCACCGGCGTGTACGGCGACACGACATACCGCCTTGCCCTGACGGAAACGGCAACCGGCTTCAGCCTGCTGCTCTCCCTGCCGGACGGAGATTTCCATCTGGATTTCGCCGCGCTTTCCGACACCAGCTGTTCGCTGACCTTCACCGATGCCGCCGGGCAGCAGGTATCCCTGACTGGATCGCTCTGCACGCCCGAATCCCCCGTCATTCCGGAGACCATCGGCACGATTGAGCTGACCCAGCTGCTGGACGGTCTCTTCTAATCACCCCAATTCCCTAAAAAGGCGTTTTCGGATGCACACGTTCCGAAAACGCCTTTCCTATTTATTTCAGCATTTCCGCCGGCACTTCCGCCGCCATCCGCTGATAGCCTGCCTTGCTTGGGTGCAGGTGGTCGCCGGAATCGTATTCGGGCAGGAAGAAATCAGGGTTCGCCGGGTCACGCAGGGCGCGGTCAAAGTCAATGCAGCCGTCAATCAAATCCGTCGTGCGGATAAAATCATTGTAAGCGTGGCGCAAGTCCTGCCGGAAGGGCGCGTCGGTGCGCCATCCGCCCATGGGCAGCAGCGTGCCGACGTAGACGCGCAAGCCCATCCCCCGCGCCTGCGTGATGTACGTCTTGAGTCCGCTGATAAGCTCGTCCGCCGTCGGCAAATCGCTCATCGGGCGGAAGGGGTTCACCTGTGTGCCGACGGGGTGGATGATGTCGTTGATACCCTGCTGGATGATAACGGCATCCGCGCCGTCGGTCGGCACTTCATGCGCAAAGCGTTTTGCGCCCATCAGCCCGTAGGATTCGTACGTCAGGCAGTGATATTCGCGCAGAATCCGCGATCCGCTGGTGGCGCGGCGGATGATGGCAGTGTGCTCAAAGCCGTCTTTGCGGCAACGGAGCTGCAAATCATCCGGCCAATCCTGCGCGGTGATGGAGTCGCCATAACAGATGATGGCGCGGTTCTCCGGCGCAGTACGCACGGACACATTGCTGAGGAAGTAGGTCAGCTGCGTCTTGCGGGATGTGTCCATCGAAATATTGAGGTTCTCCGTTTCGTCGCCGTTGGCGTACAGCCCGCCGGACAGCGCTCCGCAGGTGAACACGACGCTGCGCATGAGCGTGAAATCACGCAAATAGAAGCTGACAAGCAGCTTTTCCCCGGCAGTTACAGGCGTTTCCAGCGTGTCGGAAATCACATTGGCCTCCGCCGGAAGCGTTACGCGGCGCTCGCCCCCGAACGTGACCGGGTGGAACGCGCCGCCGCAGAAAATTGTCACCTTTTCCAGCGTAACCGGCTCCGTGCCGCAGTAATTATCGAACGTCAGGCGCACGCCGCTGCCAGGAAACGGCAAGACAATCGGATAGCGCAAGGTAATCTCCTTGGCGTACCGTTCCGGGCGATTTTCCGCAATGCTGACCGCATTTCCCCACACGCTGACCCACTTCTGCATCCTTTTGGCGCTCCCTTCGCGTTGCTGTTCCCCATCATAGCACATTCCGTGTGCAAATGCAAGTTTCCTATTGTTTCCATATTCGCAACGATTGTTGAGACACCGCAAAATCGGTTGACAACTGCGCATCGAAAATGATAAAATGCGTATATATTCCCCTTGAACAGGAGTGAAAAATCGTATGGTCAAAATCATTTCAGACAGCACATCCGACCTGTCGCAGGATCTGCTCGACCGCTATAACATCACACTGGTGCCGCTGATAGTTCGCTTGGGCGACCAGCAGTACGAAGACCGCGTGAACATCACATCGGAAGAAATTTTCCGCTGGTCGGACAGCACAAAGAAAGCGCCGACGACTGCCTGTGCGAACGTCTGGACGATTCAAGAAGTTTTCCAGAAGTATCTGGAGACGTATGACGAGATTGTGGCGTTCTCCATCTCCGGCAAAATGTCCGCGACCGGGGCGAACATGGTGGAAGCGGCGGCGGAGATGGGCGCGTCCGACCGCATCCACGTCGTGGACAGCCAGAGTCTTTCCACCGGCATCGGTCTGCTGGTGATGGAAGCGGCGGTGATGGCGCAGGATGGCAAATCCGCCAAGGAAATTGTGGCGCATGTGACCTCGCTGATTCCGCTGGTTCGCGCGTCCTTTGTCGTCGATACGCTGACGTTCCTGCACCGCGGCGGGCGCTGTTCCGGCGCGGCGGCGCTAATGGGCAGTATGCTGAAGCTGCACCCGAAGATTGTCGTGCGCGACGGTCAAATGCTGGTGGACAAGAAGTACCGCGGCTCGCTCGCCCGCTGCATCCCTGCCTACACGCATGATTTGCACAACGATTTGCTCCGCGCGCGCCCGGAGCGTGTTTTCATCACCCATTCCGGCTGCAACCCGGAGGTCGTCGAGCAAGTCCGCACCTATTTGACGAGCCTGAACTACTTCGATGCGGTCATCGAAACCCGCGCCGGCGGCGTCATCTCCTGCCACTGCGGCCCCGGCACGCTGGGGGTGCTGTTCATCCTGAAGGAGTGACCCCCAGAGGTGCTGCCTCTGGACTCCGGCAGGGCTCTGCCCTGCACCCGCCAAAGGGTCTTCGACCCTCTGGACTCCCTTTCGCGCGATTGAGTTGAGCGCACTTTCATACTGTTTTCGCGTGCTGATTGGGGGAGACCAAGGGGCGTTGCCCCTTGACCCTTTCGCGCGATTGAGTTGGGCGTTCTCTCATACTATGTCCGCGTGTTGATTGGGGGGCTTCAAGCATAAGCAGTCCATGATGTCTGCCTGTTTCTGCGCCATCAGAAACAAAAATGGGCTTGCCATTTCGCCCAAAACGCTATATAATACACGCAGAAGCGGCATTTGGTCTTTCCCTTTCGCCGCTTGACACAAAAAGAGGGGGATATTCTCATGGCTATGGAACTGAAAACCACAGGCGTGAACGGATTCGTGAAGCCTGCGGAACTGACGAACATGGAAACCCTGCTGAATGCAGTCAATGACGAACTGCTGACCGGCAAGGGCGCGGGCAGTGATTTCCTCGGCTGGCTCGACCTTCCCGTGAATTACGACAAGGAAGAGTTTGCCCGCATCCAGAAGGCGGCGAAAAAGATCCAGAGCGACAGCGATGTGCTGGTTGTCATCGGCATCGGCGGCTCGTACCTCGGCGCGCGCGCGGCCATTGAGTTCTGCAAGGGGCAGATGTACAACGGCGTGCGTGAAAAGGGCATCCCGGAAATCTACTTCGTGGGCAACAACATTTCTTCTTCCTATATCAATGACGTGGTGAAGATTATCGGCGACCGTGACTTCTCCGTCAACATTATCTCCAAGTCCGGCACGACGACCGAACCCGCGATTGCTTTCCGCGTGTTCAAGAAGATGCTGGAAGAAAAGTATGGCGCAGAGGGCGCGAAAGGCCGCATTTACGCCACGACCGACAAGGCGCGCGGTGCATTGAAGAATCTGGCGAACGTCGAGGGCTACGAGTCCTTCGTCGTGCCGGATGACGTCGGCGGACGCTTCTCCGTGCTGACGGCGGTGGGTCTTTTGCCGATTGCCGCGGCAGGCATCGACATTGCCGCGATGATGAAGGGCGCGGCGGACGCGCGCGAATGCTGCAAGGAGGGCACGTTGGACACCAACCCCGCCTACAAGTACGCCGCGCTGCGCAACATCCTCTACCGCAAGGGCAAGAACATCGAGATTCTGGTGAACTACGAGCCGGCGCTGATGATGACCGGCGAGTGGTTCAAGCAGCTGTTCGCCGAGAGCGAGGGCAAGGACAACAAGGGCATTTTCCCGACGGCGGCGAATTTCTCCACCGACCTGCACTCCATCGGGCAGTTCATTCAGGATGGCACGCGCAGCCTGTTCGAGACGGTTGTGTGGGTGAAGAATCCGCGCAGTGAGCTGGTTATCGAGGCGGCGGACGAGGACATCGACGGTCTGAACTATCTGGCGGGCAAGTCCGTGCAGTTTGTGGACAGCAAGGCGTATCAGGGCACGCTGCTGGCGCACATGGACGGCGGCACGCCGAACATCATCATCGAGATTGACGAAGCCGATGCCTACCACTTCGGCTATCTGGTGTACTTCTTCGAGAAGGCGTGCGGTCTGTCCGGCTATCTGCTGGGCGTGAACCCCTTCGACCAGCCCGGCGTCGAAGCCTACAAGAAGAACATGTTCGCCCTGCTCGGCAAGCCCGGCTATGAAGCCCGCCGCGCCGAACTGGAAGAACGGATGAAGTAAGGGAACTTTGGCGGCAGGTGGAGGAATCCCCTGCCGCTTTTGGAATAGGAGGATGCTCCATGCTGCTTCCCGCCGCCGTGCGTCCCTATGCCGCCGATGTGGACGGCACAGACAGCCGCGTCCGCTGTGCAATTGCGCTGAACGGCTCGAAAGAACTGCACATTCAGCTCTGCGGAAGGCTGAAACGCGGGCTTTTCGGGCGGAATCAGCTTCTGGCGGATGGAGACGTGCTTTGCGTTGCGCTTCATCAGCCAGACGGCGACGTTCCGCTTTTTGACAGCCGATGCGACGGCTATGCGAATGTGCTGGATGACAGGCAGCCGCCCGCGCCGATTCCCCTGCATCCGGCGATTTGCCCGAAGTGCCGGAATGCGGCGTTTCAGGTGGATTTGTCCTTTGAGTATCCGGATGCGGAGGAAGTTTCGGCGTTCGCGAATCCCGGCGATGCGTTCACTTGGATTTGGATTTCCATGCGCTGCACGCGCTGTCACGCGGTGTTTCGGGGGAATTTTGCAGCTGATTGACTTCAAAATCACTCTTACTCCCATCGCCTCTGCGGAGGCGAAGACGTTACTTTCTGTTGCGACAGAAAGGTTCCAAAGAGCACCCAGAGGGGGCTGAAGAGGGTGCAAGTCTGGACTTCAGCCCCCTCTGGACTCCCCCCGCCGTAAAAGTTTCTTGCGGGAAAGAGTGGCGGTTGCTGCCCTGCTTGGCTGCTTTTCCTTGCGTTCTGGTTTCCGAAACTTTTTTGCAGAAAAAATCGCCCTGCCGGAATTTTTCACCCCGGCAGGGCGTTCGTTTTCCATTTTGCCAGCATCACGACAGCGGTTCGCCGTTTTCGGTCTCGATTTCGCGGCAGAAGAAGTGCAGCGCGCCGTCCTCGAAGTCGCTGATTTCGTAGCGCTGGTCGGCATCCCAGCCGTCCGCGCGGTGGTCGCGAATCTCGAAGCCGCAAATCTGCATCGGGATGGCGGGAAAACGCAGCGTCACGTCGCTTATGGACAGGAAACGGAGCGTTTGCGCTTTGCCATCAGCACAAAAGGAGAGTGTCAGCACAGGTGCGCCGCTTGCGGTGTGCAGGCGAAAGTCCGTGATTTCCACGTCGCAGGGGAACATTGGCACTCTCCTTACCTGCTTCCCTTGTCGTATGGGATACCCTCGGCCTTCGGTGCGCGGGACTTGCTGCTCGTCAGCGCCAGCACAAGGAGCGAAATGATGTACGGCAGCATGTTGTAGAACGTGCTGGGCAGGTTCAGCTGTGCGAGGAAGTCAAAGCCGGTGTAGACATTGCTCAAGCTGCGGAACAACCCGAACAGCAGTGCCGCCAGCGCAATCCGCAGGGGCTTCCACTGCCCGAAAATCATCACCGCCAGCGCAAGGAAGCCGAAGCCCGCCACGCCGTTCTCGAATTTCCACTCGCTCACGCCCGCCGTGATGTACACCAAGCCGCCCAAGCCGCCGAGCACGCCGGAAATCATCACGCCCGCATAGCGCATTTTGTAGACGTTGATGCCCACGGAATCCGCCGCCTGCGGATGCTCGCCGCAAGCCTGCAAGCGCAGACCGAAGCGCGTCTTGTACAGCAGGACATACGAAATCACCAGCAGCACCGCCGCCATGAGCATGAACCAGTTGAACTCGAAGCCATTGATATCCACCAGAAACGCCTTTTTGACGTTGATGTAGGTAATGGCGGAGGACACATTCGACACGTCTTCGGCAATGTTGATGGCCTTGACGATGACCGTCGCCGCCGCCGTGCCGAGCAGGTTCATCGCCGTGCCGACGAGCGTCTGGTCTGCCTTGAAGTTAATTGCCGCGACCGCCAGCAGGAGCGAATACAGCATCCCGAAAATCATCGCCATCAGCGTCGTCAGGAGGATGACCACGACGACCGCCGTGCCGTCGGGCATGTACTTCATCATCAGCGCACCGCCAAGCGCGCCGAAAACCATGATGCCCTCCAGCCCGATGTTAATCACGCCGGAATGCTCCGAGAAGCAGCCACCCAGCGCCACCAGCAGCAGGACTGATGCAAACATCAGCATATATTGCAGCAAGAGTGTCATTTGAGATTCGCCTCCTTCCGCAGGTTCGCTTCCGCTTTGCGCTCCGCCAGGCGCGTCATAACCTGCCGGAAGAACAGCACGAAGCCGCACATGTAGATGATGACCGCCGAAATGAGGTCGGAAATCTGCGAAGAATAGATGGCGCGGTCAACATACGCGCCGCCGAAGGTGATGTGCTGGATGAAGAAGGATGCGAAAATCGTGCCAATCGGGTGCAGACCGCCGAGGAACGCCGCGGCAATGCCGTTGAATCCCATCGCCGGAACCGCCGACTGCGCCACTGCCCATTCCTCAAAGCCAGAGAGGAACATGAAGCCCGCGCCGATGCCCGCCAGCGCGCCCGCAATCCCCATCGTCAGGATGAGATTCTGCTTTTCGCGCATTCCGCAGTATTTCGCGGCATTCTTGTTCAGCCCAGTCGCCTTCAGCTCGTAGCCCAGCTTCGTTTTGCTCAGCAGCACCCAAATCAGCACGGCAATGACAATCGCCAGCGGAATGGCAATGGTCACATAGCGGTTGTTGGAGAACAGCTTTTCCAGCCCCAGCGACGGCATCAGCGCGCTCGGATTGCCCACGCTCAGCTTGACGGTGTAAGGGGTGTTGCTGTCCTTCACGAGCGACAGCAGGCTGTTGACGGCATAGAGGCTGATCCAGTTGAGCAGGATGCAGGAGATGACCTCGTTGACGTTGCAGAATGCTTTGAGCGCGCCGGAGATGCACGCCAGCAGCGCACCCGCGAGCGCCGCCGCCAGCAGGCACACATACCACGGCATGTTCCACGCCAGTGCACAGTACAGCGCCGCACCCGCGCCCACGACGTACTGACCCGCCGCGCCAATGTTGAACAAGCCCACCTTGTAGGCGAACAGCACCGACAAGCCGCACATGAGCAGCGGCGCAGTCTTGACCAGCGTGTTGCCCAGATACTTCATCTGCGCGGTGCTGCTGCCATACTTCCAGAAGTTCTTGATGATAACCAGAATCGCATCAATGGCGTTGAGGTTGCCCGTCTTTTCGCTCACGCCGTGGTCAATCAGCAGCAGCACGACGAAGCCAACCAGCAGCCCCAGCACGATGCACAGCAGCGACGAGAGAATCGTTTGCACGCCGGGGATTTGCAGCATCGACCTGCGCTGCCGGACTTTCTTAGGTTCGTTTGCCATCTTTACCGCACCTCCCGTTTCGCGCCCGCCATATACAGGCCGATTTCTTCCGCCGTCGTCGTTTTCGGGTCAAGCTCGCCGACGATTTCGCCTTCGTACATCACGAGAATGCGGTCGGACACGTCCAGCACCTCGTCCATCTCCAGCGAAACCAGCAGCACCGCCTTGCCCTCGTCGCGCGCGGCGATAATCTGCTTGTGGATGTACTCAATCGCGCCCACGTCCAAACCGCGCGTGGGCTGCATGGCAATCAGCAGGTGCGGCGAGCGGTCGATTTCGCGCGCGACAATCGCCTTCTGCTGGTTGCCGCCGGACATGCTGCGGGCGATGGTGGTTGCGCCCTGCCCGGAGCGGATGTCGTACTGGTCAATCAGCCGATTGGCATAGGCGCGGATGTTCTTGCGGCGCAGGAAGCCCGCGCGCGTGAATTCCGGGTCGAAATAGCGCTGCAAAACGATGTTGTCTTCCAGCGAGTAATCCAGCACCAAGCCGTGCTTGTGGCGATCCTCCGGGATGTGGCTCATGCCGCCCAGCGAACGCCGGCGAATCGACGCGCGGGTGATATTCTGCCCATCCAGGTAGATTTTGCCGCTGACGAGCGGTTCCAAGCCCGTCAGGCCGTACACGAACTCCGTCTGACCGTTGCCATCAATGCCCGCAAGGCAGACGATTTCGCCCGCGCGCACCTCCAGCGACACATTTTTGACAGCGTTGTTCTTGTGCACATGGGACGCGACGGTCATGTTTTCTACCTTCAGCACGACCTCGCCGGGCTGCGCCGGTTTCTTCTCGACGTGGAAGTTGACGTTGCGCCCGACCATCATCGCGGACAGTTCCTCCGGCGTGGTGTCCTTCGTGTTCACCGTGCCGATGTACTTGCCCTTGCGCAGCACCGTGCAGCGGTCGGAAACCGCCATAATCTCCGCCAGCTTATGGGAGATGAAGAGGATAGACTTGCCCTCCGCCGCCAGATTGCGCATAATTTGCATCAGTTCGTCAATCTCCTGCGGCGTCAGGACGGCGGTCGGCTCGTCGAAAATCAGGATTTCGTTGTCGCGGTAGAGCATTTTGAGGATTTCCGTGCGCTGCTGCATCCCAACGGTGATATCCTCCACCTTCGCGTCTGTGTCGACGTGCAGCCCGTAACGCTCGGACAGCGCCAGCACCTTCTGCCGCGCCTCTTTCTTTTGCAGGAAGCCGAATTTTGTCGGTTCAACGCCCAGAATGATGTTGTCCAGCACGGTGAAGCACTCCACCAGCTTGAAGTGCTGGTGTACCATGCCGATGCCCAGCGCGGTGGCGTCATTGGGGTTGCGGATGGATACCGTTTCGCCATCCTTCCTGATTTCGCCTTTCTCAGGCTGATACAAGCCGAAAAGGACGCTCATCAGCGTCGATTTGCCCGCGCCGTTCTCACCCAGCAGCGCGTGGATTTCGCCGTGGCGCAGCTGGAGGGTGATGTCGTCATTGGCAATGATGCCGGGAAAGCGCTTGGTGATATGCAGCATTTCGATAGCATAAGGCGTGCTTTCGTCCGGCGTTTGAACGCGCTGTTTCTCCATGAAGCATTTCCTCCTTGATGTTCTGTTTTCCCCATTGATTTCGCCGATTTTGCGGCGGATGATTCCCCGTGTGCGCCGAAAATGCGCTTGATTCTGACAAAAACTTCCGCGCGGCAGAGGACTCCCCCGGCGGAAGCTCTTGTCAGAATCCGGGGGACGTTGCCATCCCCCGGAAGGTGAGATTACTTGATGTTGCCGTTGTAGTTGACCGCAATGGTCGTTTCCGGACGCACGGTAATGTCGCTGGAAACGGTCACTTTGCCATCCACCATCGCCTTCACCAGCGCGGTGTAGTCATCCACGGTGAAGGTGTCGTTCCATTCCGTGGTCTCCACGGGCAGGCCGACGTAGTTCAGGGTCAGGTCGTCGCCGGACACGAGGCCGAGGTTCTCCACCTTGCCCGCGTGCAGGTCGAAGTTGCCCGCAACGGTATCGGTCAGCAGCGTCTTAACCGTCGCCGCCAGACCCTTCATGGCGGAAGTAACCGTCATGCCGTCCGCATACTGGTTGATGATGGGAGACTGGTCGGAGTCAACGCCGATCATCTTGCCGCCGACCTTCGCAGCCGCTTCCGCCGCAGAGGTGTAGATGCCGCCGCCGCAAGCGAACACGACTTCCACGCCCTTGGTGGCGTACCAGTTGTCCATGTACGCCGTGATGTCAGCATCGCCCATGAACTTGCCGCCGTAGACGTACTCGCAGGAGACGTCCGCCGCGATGCCCAGTTCCACCGCCGCGTCATTCGCGCCCTGCACGAAGCCGTAGCCGAAGCGCTGCACTGCCGGAACCTCCATGCCGCCGAGGAAGCCGAGCTTCTTGTAGCCCATCTTCACTGCCGCATAGCCCGCCATGTAGCCGGAAAGTTCTTCCTGATACACAGCAGAGAACAGGTTGGACGCCTTGCTCAGGTCAACGCCGTTGGAGGTGAGGTCAAACTCGCTCACGTCCAGCGCGATGAACTTCACGTCCGGGTACGTCGGCTGGCACTCGCCAATCGCCGCCGCGAACAGGTAGCCGGGCATGACGATGACGTTGTAGCCTTCGTCGATAGCCGCTTCGACCTGCGCGATGCGCTCCGCGTCGGAGTCACCGGTGGGCTTGAAGTAGTTGAAGTCGACGCCGTTGGCCTCACAGAACGCCTTGCAGGCCTCGTAGGTCGTCTGGTTGAAGGACTGGTCGGTGATGTCGCCGGAGTCGGTAATCATCGCCACGCGGTAGGTTTCATCCGCAGACGCGAAGGAAACCGCGCACAGCACCATCGCCAGCGCCAGGATGAGAGAAACGAGCTTCTTCATGGATTCATTCTCCTCTCGTGATTTGAGCATCTTCTGCTCTTGTATTATTGTAACAGTTTTTTGCCCGTTTGAGAAGAGGGCAAGCGGCATTTCTTTAAAAAATCTCCCCCCAATGCGCAGAAAATGTGGCAGATATTTTTCGATAGCTGATTTTCCCCTGCTTCGCGCCCTTGCGGATACCTTTCCGCTTTCCTTTCGATCCCCTTCCCGCGATTTTTCCGCATTTCCACTTGACAATCCTCCCCTGCTGTGGTAAAATAGTTAGGCTGATGAGCGCCCGTAGCTCAGTTGGATAGAGCGTCAGACTCCGACTCTGAAGGTCACAGGTTCGACTCCTGCCGGGCGTACAGGAGAAAATCCCCCGGAAGTGTAAGGCTTCCGGGGATTTTTGTGCATTTTTTTCCGAAAGCGCTGCTGTCTACAACCTATTTTCCTGTCC
>ERZ772881.684-NODE-684-length-35890-cov-127.540533_pt1 | contig 35890 bp, 16 predicted proteins | sample MGYA00580581_ERZ772881 | MGnify/ENA primary metagenome ERZ772881 (study PRJEB29015, sample SAMEA2737668) | human gut metagenome | biome: human gut; feature: human-associated habitat; material: faeces | place: China | collected 2012 ...
CGTCAGCTGGAACCAGTTCGCCATCATCTTCGGCCAGCTCGTGGTCTACTTTGTCAACTTCCTCATTCTCGGCTCTCACGCCAACCCCGTCTACGACGCTGCCGGAGCTATCGCCAACATGGCCGACGCACAGTGGACGATCACCACAGGATGGAGATATATGTTCGGCAGCGAGATGATGCCCGCCGGCCTCTTCGCCCTGCTGATCTGCTTCGTGCCCGAGACGCCACGCTATCTCGTCATGATCGGACAGGACCAGAAGGCACTGTCCATTCTTAGCCACATCAACGGTAGCGCCGAGGCACGGACGATTCTGACAGATATCAAAGCCACCATCACCACAAGGACAGAGCGCCTGCTGACCTACGGCTGGATGTGTATCTTCGTAGGCATCATGCTCAGCGTGTTCCAGCAGATCGTCGGCATCAACGCCGTGCTCTACTATGCGCCGCGCATCTTCCAGGATATGGGTATGCAGAGCCCGATGGTACAGACTGTGATCATGGGCATTGTCAACATCTCATTCACCCTCGTCGCCGTGTTCACCGTAGAGAAGGTAGGCCGCAAGCCACTGCTCATCTGGGGGTCCATCGGCATGGCCATCGGTGCCTTTGGTGTGGCAATCACCTTCGGCAACGCCCCGCTGAGCATCGTCACGATGGTGAGCATCATGGTCTACTCCGCCAGCTTCATGTTTTCGTGGGGTCCGATCTGCTGGGTACTCATCGCCGAGATCTTCCCCAACACCATTCGCGGTGCGGCAGTAGCCATCGCCGTGGCCTTTCAGTGGATCTTCAACTTCCTGGTAAGCTCTACGTTCGTACCGATGTTCAACATGCACCTGCATGCCGGCGACAACTTCGGTCATTGGTTCACCTACGGCTTCTACGGTCTGATGTGCGTCCTCGCCGCTCTCTTTGTCTGGCGTCTCGTACCTGAGACTAAAGGTAAGACGCTCGAGGATATGACTAAGTTGTGGAAGAGCAGAAAATAGAATCACGGTTAACAAAAGACTATTACTGGTTACGTAGAGAGTAAACATAGAAATAGCAAAGGATAGCAGACTTGTCCCACAACGAGGAGTATCGCTATCCCCCAATGAGGTTCATTCGCCATCAGTCTGACGAATGAACCTTTTCCGTTTCTATCCTTGATTCTTCTCCTTGCAGCTTCAGTGTTCCCTTTCTTGTCACCTTCTTTTGCGAGATCTAATCCTCCAACCATACAGAGTCAACTTTCTCAAAGCAATAGAACACACGTCATTGTTTCATGATTTCACGATTGAAAAATGGTATGCTTGATCTAAAGATAAAGCAGAAAACCACCGTTTTAAGCCCAATTCGCTTCTAAAACGCAAAAAAAGAAGTGCCCTATTTTTGCTCGTCAAGCCCAGTAAATAAAGGGGGAAGCAAAGGAAAAACCGCTCTGAGAATCGAATAAAATGAAGCACACGACCATCCGGGCGAAAAGAAGCACAAAATTCAAAACATTAGAATTGTAAAATATAATCAGCAACCTACTAATTTGTCGCCATAAACTTGAGAGATAGTGAATCAAAACCTTACTAATTTGTCGCAAAGGTAAGATAAAATAAACAATATCAGTATATTATAAACATCAATAAAGATCGTAGTATAGAGACAAAGAAGTAAAAGGAGAAAGAAATTAAAGACATATTATGACAACATCGTAAAACAAAGGTCACAACAATAGAAAGATATTCCCTATATGTCGCAGACAGTCTCCCTATATGTCGCAGACGTTGCAAACATGTTACTAATATGTCGCAGAGACCCTACTAATATGTCGCAGCAACCTTACTAATATGTCGCACTACCTTACTAATATGTCGCCAAACATCTACATAACTATCTGATAATAAAACGTATGCAGCGCTCTATTAATCAATGATACTAAAAGATTTCTAATGATTGTCTACCCTCTTGACGGTTTAAAAATATTTTTTCTTCTTTGATATACATCCGTTTGTTTACTTTTATATATGTTTATCCGTTTGTTTATTTTTCGCTTCATATTTTTATCTATACAGATATTTATCTATTTGCATATTTGTTTATCCACCTATATATTACCCCATCTTTATCTATCTATCTATCTATCTATCTATCTATCTATTTATCTATTTATCTATCTATCTATCTATTTATCTATCTATCTATCTATAAAAATATACATTATTAGATCTATACATTATTATATATATCATTTTATATTGTTTTATATGTTTAATCTTATATCTTTCTATATTTAACTATCTATATATAAACAATTATTATTTTCTTAATTTGTGTACTTGTTTATATCTATATATATTATTGTAAACCTATAAATCCTTATATATATGTTTATATCCAGATTTTTTTATTATTATATATATCATCCCATTACCATTATATAATATCTGATTTCATCGGTATTCTTCTAACTTCCTTTTTTCGTATATATTCCTTAGTTCCTTATTTTTTTATTTATATATTTATATATTTATATAATATATACTTATATAAATATTTATTGCTACAAGTATACTTTTGTGTCTAAGTTTATCTATGTATGCTTTTATTTACATATATACTTATATATAGATATATTAACTTGTTCACTCCTTTATATTATGTACTAATATATATCTATATCTTTATATATAAATTTCTTTATTTCTGTATTCCTTAATTCTTATATTTAAAAGTATTAAAAACTTTAGATATATTTGCCTATATCGTTTTTTATGCTTATATTTGCAACTGTAAATTAGTGGATGCTTAGTTATGTCTTTATTTACTTATATACGTATAGGTTTATATTTTCATTTCTTCCCCTACTCAACTATTTATATATGTTTCTGGATTGATAATCGAAAAGATAGATATGAAGAATAAAAAAATAGTTTTCGCAAATCAGAAAGGTGGCGTCGGTAAGTCTACCCTCTGTATTCTCTTCGCCAACTACCTGGCTTGGAAAAAGCAGGATGTATGTATCATCGATACTGACTTGCAGAAAACCATTATGATGCAGCGCAAGAAGGACAAAGAACTCTATCTGACTTCAGAGGAGCCCTACAATGTGCAGGACTTCGATGTGGCTGACCCGGAAACCATGCAGCAGCTCATGGATTCAGCGTCCCAGACTGAGGGATATGTGCTTTTTGATTCTCCTGGTAATGTCTCTGAGGACGGGCTTGTACCGATGTTCACTAATGCCGACTATATCATCTGTCCTTATGAGTATGAGGAGAAGACCCTCGACTCCACTGGTATGTTCGTACAAGTGATCAATGCGCTCCGCAAACTCACACCAGAGATGCATGCCAAACTCTTTTTTGTACCTAACCGTATTGATGTGCGTATCGGAACGACAGATGAGTTGAAGATGTGGAAGCAGACCGATGCGATATTCAAACAGTTGGGTGCTGTGACACCGCGAATTACTGCCCGTGCCGCATTGAAGCGTATCAACACGTTTGAGATCTCACCCTCTCAGCGTGATGCTGTCCGTCCTGCTTTTGAGTTTATGATCCGTAGAATCAAAGATTGATGATAAGTTATAATTAAATATATATTTATGTGTGGGATAAAGTATATTGTTATATATAGAATTATCTATATCTTTATGGTATTCTTTTATGTATTTATATATGAGTACTTATAATATAGTGTAACTTCTTGTTAACAAGATGCTTGTCTATAGATTGCAATAACTTTATCTATTTATATATTCATATTATGCATTTAATTATAAGATTACAAGTTTAAACAAATATATATATAAAGATATAATATGGCTAAGAAAAAAACATCAGTTTTGCTTCCCGGCAGCATCTCTGATCTTGTAAAAGGTCTCCAAAGTGGAGCACAGCCGAATCAAAATAGTCGTGAAGAACAATCTGAGGAACAGCGTGAAGAGCAGACAGAAGAGAGTGGAGAAGAGCTCCGCGCTGAACATGGGGATAGTGTAGACACGACTCAGCAGGAAAATGGACAGGACAATGTAGAGGAGGAGCGCCCAGGCTCCCCCACTCCATCTGCCTCTGACGCTGAGCAAAGCGGTTATCAAGAGACAGAGGAACGTACGGACCGTGAGGCAGAGCCTGTCGCCGTACATGATGACCGCCACTATCAGGACCGCCAGCCTGTGGAACAGCCTTCTCAGCGCAATAGTGTGATTCGCCCGGCCAATGTCCGCAATGGTGCGCAGCCATCACGCTCTGCGTCTAACGCATACTTACAAGGTGTGACAAATATGGAAGATGTTCAGTCACGCCGTGGCCGTCGTCCGAAGAGTGAGGCCAGCGCTGAGCGTGAGTATCACGTGACACGTGATGACAGCAAGGACTCTTGGCAACTCTTCCTCGACTTGGCACATGACTATAAAGTCGGCGGTGGTAAGTTGGCAACGATCTATATTGATGAGACGTTGAAGAATGTGTTGGACCGATTGAAGTATGCCGGTGACGAGAAGTTGCCGACCTCTGCTATTCTCTCGTCCATCGTTGCCCGCTTCTTTTACGACCATGAGAAGGATATCAAGGATGTGCTGTTCAAGAACACGCTGCCTTGGTAAAAGTGATGATGGTATAAAGTAGAGAGCATTCTTTCGGTGTGAGACAATATCTGGATATGTATCCAGTTAAAACTAAGAACAGGAAAGAAAAAGTTCGGCAAAAGTTTGGTAGAACAGAATAAAAGTATTACCTTTGCACCGCATTTGGAAAATGCTGTAAGTTGTTTACCAACTTTGGAAGTTTGGGTGAGTGGCTGAAACCAGCAGTTTGCTAAACTGCCGTGCGCTTTTTCGCGTACCGGGGGTTCGAATCCCCCAGCTTCCGCAAGGTTTAGACTTTCATTTGGTCGGTTCATCTAACGGTTAGGATACAAGATTCTCAATCTTGGCATAAGAGTTCGATTCTCTTACCGACTACTTTACTTGCCTCTCCGCCTCGTACAGAGAGGATTTTTTATCGCTTGACGGTCGGTTCATCTAACGGTTAGGATACAAGATTCTCAATCTTGGCATAAGAGTTCGATTCTCTTACCGACTACTTTTCCTCATCTCTTTGTTTTTGTTTTCGGACTTCGCTTATCGTCAGCATTTGACGGGGAGCGTTGGAGGTTTATGGCTCCTACCCTGTGCCCCTATTTCTAAACACCCTGTGTCTTCGTGTCTCTGTTTCTGCATTCTTCAATGAGTGGATGGATGCCATATTTCCTTTGTATCATCCTTGTGGTCTTACTGGGTGCTCATCGCGGCAAGTAGGGTAGGAAAGTGGTACTTATGTTGGAGACCTTTTGACAAAAATGTGTCAGGAAAAGACTTCATTATAGAGAAGCGGAAAGAGTGAAAGCAGCAGAAAATAGCTTTCGTGGGACTGAAAAGGTGAGCTCGAAGTGCCTTTCTTGCTGTTTTTGACGGTGAAATAGGTACTTTAACCCGATCATCTCGCCTTTCTGATAAGGTCAAAGTGCCTTGCGAATTTGTGTATTTATGCTTAACTTTGCAACAATAGAATATGTTAGTCACTTTTGAAGAGCAATACTTGGAAGACCTCTATATGAAAGGTAAGGCTGAGGGAAAAAGCATCGCTGTCTCACAGATAGCACATGTCATAGATGCCGGGTTTTTGTGTCTCGTGTAGCACTTGCGAAAAATAGTCATCTGTAAGGGTTCTGTCTTCGAGGCGGTCAATGGATAGATACAGTCTTTCCGAGGCTGTGACATCCTACGGTGAGCCTGCTTCTACCCTTGGAACGTGCTTGGCGATTGTCCATATTTCTTTGTGAAGCAGCGTGTGAAGTACTTTGGGTCGTTGAAGCCCACACGGAAGGCGATCTCGGAAATGTTGCGGTTGCCCACGTTCTCCATGAGGATCCGGCGCGCCAAGTCAAGACGGTAGTTGCGGATGAACTGCGTCGTGGACTCCCCCGTCTCGTCGTTGAGTTTCCGGCTCACCGTGCTGCGGCTCATGCCCAGCTGATGGCAGAGCTGCTCCACGCTAAACTCCGGGTCGCTGTAGTTCAACTCCATGATCGACATCACACGATCCATAAACGAGTGTGATGTCCGCTCTACCTGTTGCTTGTCGGCCTGCTGTGTTTTGGTGACGCTTTGCGTGTAGCGTTTCTGGTTGCCGAGGATCGTCTGCACGCGCGACTGCAGCTCTATCGGGTTCTCGCTCTCCTTGAGTGCCATCTCGATAGGACGGTAGAGTCGCTCCGCCTCACGGTCGCGCATCACCGCCATGCGGCGACGATAGAAATAGACGGTGGCGAGGGCGGCAGCCACCATTACGAGGAGCATAAACCACCAGCTCTTATAGAAATAAGGAGTGACCACCACGTCAATGGCTATCGTGCGCTGCGGATGACCGTCGACCGTACTGCCATACGCCACCTCAAACTGATAGTGGCCCGGCGGCAGAGTAGAGTAGCGCACGCTGTGCTGTCCCGGTTGCAGCCGGATCCAGTCGTCCTCATAGCCTTTCATGCGATAGCTGTAGACCTCGTCGTGGCCACGGCCATAGTCGAGCGTGGAGAACTCAATGGCAAACGACTTGTTGCTCTCGTGGAGGCGGATGGTGCGTGCCCGTGCGATGTTCTCCTTCAGGATGGGTGAGTCTGCTCTGACCTCCTCGTTGTCGACAAAGAGTCGTGTGAAGCACAGGTGCGTGGCCTTAGCGGGCTGACGGTTCAGTCCCATCAGTGCTGTCAGACCATTGCATGTGCCAAGGTAGACGATGCCCTGGGGCGAGAGAATGGCGGAGTTGAAATAGAACTGAGAGCTGACCAGACCGTCGGCCTCGGTAAAGTTGTCGAAGCTCTCAGCCTTGACATTCATCATCGACAGGCCGTGATCGGTGGTGATCCACAGCTGTCCCTTGCTGTCTTCGGCGATACCTTTCACAGCGTTGCTTGGCAGACCGTCGGCGGTGGTGTATACTCGGAAGCGATAGTCACGGCCATGGCGCACGGCACGGTAGAGTCCATAGCCGTTGCTGCCGATCCACAATGTGCCGTCGCGACCCTCGCAAAACGATTGTATCTTCTCCAGAATGCCGCTTTTCGGGTCGTCGAGTTTATAGGTATAGTGGCGGTGGCGTGTGAACAGCGAGCCGCGGCGCGAGGTGAGGTCCACCTGTATCATGCCCTGCTGACAGCCGACGAAGAGCTGATGGTCGTGGGTGATGATGCTGCCGACGCATCCGCTGATCATGCGGTTGCCGGGGAAGGGATCAGTGAGCACGCTGCGACGGAAGTCATAGAAAAAAAGTCCCACGTTGCTGCCCACCCACAGTCCCTGGTTACGCTCGTCGACAGCTAAGGCGCCGGTGAAGTCGAGCATCCGCTGCATCGGCGGCTGGATCACCAAGGGGCGGATCACCGACGGGCGCTGCATGTCGAGTGAGCAGACGCCGCCGCCCCATGTGCCGATCCACAGTGTGTGATCAGCGCGGTCGGCGGTGAGCGTGGATACGCTGTTGTGGGGAAGGGCGGAGTTGGCGGTGGTGTAGTGGACAAAGGTCTTGGAGCCTGCTGCTTTGCGGTTGAGACCGCCCTCGACGGTACCCACCCACAGCGTACCGTCGTGTTGGGCATACATCGCGTTGACACAGTTGGGTGAGACAGAGCCGGCGTCGCGTGGAGAGTGAACGTAGTTGACCAGGCTGAGCAGGCGCGGCGACAGTTTGTTGATGCCGCCCGACTCAGTGCCGATCCATATCTGCCCCTGAGAGACGAGGAAGCAGTTAATGAAGTTGCTGGTGAGCGGCAGGTCAGCGCTACTCATATTATATTGAGTGATCCGGTGAGCGCGCGGGTCGTAGACATCCATGCCGCCCAGCGTGCCGATGAGCAGTTCATGGTCAGCACCGATGGCGAAGCTGGTCACGAGGTTGTGGGTCAGGCTCATGGGTGTTGTTCCCTGCGAGAGATAAGTCTTGGCTTTGTCGTTGATATAGATGCCACTGAAGGTGCCTAACCATAGATGTCCCTGATAAGGAATGATCGAGAAGATGCTTCCCATTATTGGGGCGAAGAGCGCGTTGCGGTTATAGGCGATGATGCGGTCGCCCTGCACAGAGAGTTGCGCGATGCCGGTGTTGTAGCCCAGCCAAACGTTGCCCTTGCCGCCGACATCGTACATTGCCACGTCGGGTGCATTGAGCCGGTAGGGTAGGGCGGCCAATGCCACCACGGTGCCCGTGGTGTCGAAGGAGAGGCGATAGAGATGACCGGTGGTAGCCACCCAGATGTTGCCCCGTCCGTCCTTATAGGTTCTGATGCCGTCTTCGTTCAGGGCGCGTTGCAGTCGTTTTGTCAACTCTGTTGTGGCGCACTCAGGCGTCTGTTCCTTCATGTTGTCGAGACTCAGCACGCCCGTGTAGTCGTCGAAAGCGATCCACAGCCGGTGGTAGTTGTCCTCCACTACATTCTTGCAGGAGTGGCTGCGCAGCAGTGCGCCGCCCCACTCCTTGCTGTCGAAATAGTCGAAGGTGTATCCGTCGTAGCGTATCAGACCACCGGCACGCGTACACACCCAGATGAAGCCATAGCTGTCTTGGTAGATGTCGTCGACGAAGTTGCTCGGCAGCCCATTGTTCATGGCCAGCACGTCGAGATGATAGCGCTTTGGTTCGAAAGCGCTGAGCGGTGTCACGCTCCACAGCCATGCCACGGCCAATGCAAGCAGGCGGAGAAATGATGTCATTCTATAAGATGATATGTTGCAAGGATTGTAATCCGGTAATAAGGGGGACATATATTATAGGTATGGCACAGGTATTGCCATTCCCTCCCTTTTTTGGGGGAGGCAAGGCCCGGAGGGCTGAGGGGTTTTAGGGTCGCCCCCTCTTTATATTCTGCTCACATCTCTCACTCCCTTCACTGCCTTTAGCTTCTTGATCAGACTTTGCAGGCGGGTGGTGTCCTCGAGCTGTACGACGAGGTTGCCGGAGAAGAGACCGTCATGGCTGTCGATGTTGATGGACCGCATGACGATCTTCTCGTCCTTGGAGATGACGTTGGTCAGGTTGCTCACCACGCCGATGTCGTCGTTGCCGATGACGCGCAGGGTGATCGCGTATTTCGACTGCCCCTTGCCGCTCCACCGCGCCTTGACGATGCGGTAGCCAAAGCGGCGTCGCATCTCTGCCGCGTTGGGGCAGTCGGTGCGGTGAATCTTGATGCCGCCGCCTGCCGTGACGAAGCCAAAGATCGGATCGCCGTAGATAGGATGGCAGCAGGGAGCGAGCTGATAGTCGATGCCCTTGAGGTTTTGGTCGATGGTGAGCACGTCGTCGCCGCCGTGGGTGAGCTCCTCGTCGGGACTCTCAAAGGAGAAGTTCTCTGCCGACACCGTCTCGTGCTCCTTGGTAGCGTTTTGCAAATGGTCGCGCACAGCCACGTAGCGGTCGATGACCTCGTTGGGATCGAGCTTGCCGTCGGCGATCTGTCGGTAGAAGTCCGACGTCTCCTTGAAGCCCATCTTCTTGATGAGATGCCCCATGACGCTCTCCTCGATCTCCACCTTCTTATTCTTAAAGCGGCGCTCGAGCAACTCCTTGGCGTAGAGTCCGTCCTTGGCCTGCGTCTCTTTCAGTGCCAGGCGAATCTTGGATTTAGCCTTAGAGGTCTTCACGATGTTCAGCCAGTCGCGCTTCGGACTCTGGTTGCCCTGCGTGATGATCTCCACACTGTCGCCCGAGTGAAGTTCATGTCGCATGGAGACCACTTTTCCGTTGACACGTCCGCCCACACAGCTGTTGCCGATTTTGGAGTGGATGCGGTAGGCGAAGTCGAGCACCGTCACGCCGGCGGGGAACTTAAAGAGGTCGCCCTTCGGCGTGAAGGCGTAGATCTCGTCGGGAGTCAGGTCCATGCGGAATTGATCCATGACCTGCAGTCCGTCTCCGGCTTCGAGCGCAGAGCGTATGTTGGCGAGCCACTCGTCCATCTGTCCTCCGCTCTTGATACCCTTGTAGCGCCAATGCGCGGCGAGACCGTGCTCGGCGATGTCGTCCATGCGCTCAGTACGTATCTGCACCTCCACCCATTTGTTCTCCGGTCCGAGCACGGTGATGTGGAGGCTCTCGTAGCCATTGCTCTTCGGCACGCTGAGCCAGTCGCGCAGTCGTTTCGGGTTGGGCTGGTACATATCGGTGATGATGGAGTAGACCTGCCAGCACTGCTGTTTCTCCTTTTCTAATGGTGAGTCGAGGATGATGCGGATGGCGAAGAGGTCGTAGATGCCCTCGAAGCCGCACTGCTGCTTCTTCATCTTCTGCCAGATCGAGTGTATACTCTTGGTGCGTCCCTTGATGTGGAATTTCAGTCCTGCCTCTTCGAGACGTGCCTTGACAGGTCCGATGAAGCGGTCGATATAAGCATCGCGTGCCTGCTTGGTGGCGTTGAGCTTCTCCTTAATCATATAGTAGGCGTCGTGTTCGAGATATTTGAGCGAGAGATCCTCAAGCTCACTCTTCAGCGTGTAGAGTCCGAGTTTATGTGCCAGTGGCGCATAGAGATAGCTGGCCTCTTCCGATACCTCGTGCTGTGCCTCCTTGTTGGGCGTGTCACGTATCTGCCGCATGATATTCACGCGGTCGGCGATCATGATGAGGATCACGCGCATGTCCTCGGCGAAGCTCAGTAGCAGATTGCGGAAGTTCTCGCTCTCGATGACCGGGTTTTTCTCATAGAGTTTCTGTATGCGGATGAGTCCGTGTACGATACGTGCCACGTCGTCGCCGAAGTCCTGACGTATCTTTTCCACGGTGCCGAGGTTATCGCCGAGACAGCCATAGAGCATGGTGGCGATGACGCCGTCGCGCCGCAGCCCGATCTCGTCAACGGTGATCCGTGCTGTCTGCAAGGAGGTGAGGATAGGGTTCAGTCCGAAGACATCGCGTCGGACGCCGCCCTGCTTCATCGTTCGCTCTATGAAAGCCGTCAGCCGCTCTTCATCGCCGGGTTTCAAGTTGTCGGCGAGCTTCTCCTTGAGGTCGTCATGGAGTTCCTTGGTTTCCCTCTGTTCATCTGGTGTAAACGCAAACTTCTCTTCTTCCATAGCCTAAATCTTAACGAATGACTCAATAAAAACGTCACTTATCCCTTGCAAAGTTAAGCGAAATGGATGTAACAGCAAAGGAAATTGTGCTTTTTTATTCTTTTTCTTCCCCCTTCACTACACGGCATCGTATACTTACATGGTGATTGCTCGCAGTGATGCTCACCCTCACATTGATGCACTCTCTTAACGCATTTTTGCGGGGACATCAAGAACAACGTGAATTCGTTGATCGCATAAAGGAGCCTCTTTCGGATGGATGAATATTTACAAAAGGTCATCACTGCGGGGGTGCGATATAGAGAGCGGGGAAACCTGAAAACGAGGAAAAACCACGTTGTGACATTCATTTTTGTGATCTGTCGTTGTCAAAGTACCTTTCTGATACTGTCAGAAAGGCTTTCTGACCTGGTCAAAGTGCCTTTCTGACCATGTCATCTTACCGAGATGACAGCATCAAAAAGGCTTTCTGATCAGCAACATCACTAATATTTCATTGTAAAAATTGCTGTTTTCTTGGAGATAAACAAGCTCTTTGATCATAACATCTTATGTATCAGATGATTATAAAAACACCCTCAAAATTCGCGTATTTGAGAGCAACCTGGGTGTCGGTTCAGAAAATCGCAAGGAAAAGGGCGGAAAAATGTCAGTTTATTCAACAAAGAGAAGTCAAGGCAGAATGCTGCAAGGAAATCATCCCAAAGCCTCTTGCGTGAAACAGATGATGCCTCTGTGAGGAAACACCTTGCTGTGGGGCTGGGCATTGGGCGCGCTTTTGTTTGTTTAAGGGTTGCATCGTAAGGTTATCGGACAACTCATCCACATTTAAGGACAGCATGAGAGAAAAAAAAGAACCATCCCGGCCTTCTGCAAGTCCGGAGATGGTTCTCCTTTATTATATGCTACAAAAGAAATGAGCTCTATTTCGTGATAAGCGATTTACTTCACCACGAACTTTTTGCCACCCTGGATGTAGACACCCTTCGGCAGGTTGTTCCTGCTGCTCATGCGCACGCCGTTGAGTGAGTAAATCGGTGCGTTGGCAGTGTTCTGTGCATTGACGTTGATGGTCTTGATGCCTGTTGCGCCACCCTTGGCCGTGTAGACGGTCACCTTGCCCAAAGCGTCGGAGATACGATAGAGGCTGAAAGGCTTGTCGCCAGCGAGCACAGCAGTCACAGGAGCGTTGTCCTGAGCAAGATACTCATCGAGCGAAGCTACGGAAGGATGGAGCGAGGTGTAGCCATAGTTGCTGATAGAAGCCACGGTGACGATGTCGTCTGCTGTCGCGCCCTCGACCTTGAAGAACCAGTTGCTGATCCATGAGCCAGCGCCGTCGTCGCCCTTGCGGCCGTCGAGGACGAGGCCGATGCCCTGATAGATGTGTGCGGTGACAGGTACGTAAGCTGCAGCGTCTGTCTGAGTGCCGTCAGAACCGCAGGCGACGAGTCCGCCGATGACATTGGCGTCGGTGAATGCAGAGGCTTTCTTGGTGTACTGCGGAATCTCGTTGTAGATGATCTTCTTCGGAGTAGTGTTGCCGTCCTTGTCTACCTCTGTCTCAGTGGTAGACAGCCCGTAGAAGCGACCGTAGTTGGAATAGTTGTTGTTGACGTTGTCGCCTTTCTCAAAACCAGCTGCTGTAATGTCTTTCTCACTCATGCGAGCCAGGTCGATGGTCTTCTTCACCTCATACTCCACACCGTTCTCGACAGTGGTGTTTGTCGGGCCGTAGCCGAAAGCCTGAGAAGTGATCTCCAGCGTACCGGCCTGGTCCACGTCGATGCTGAGAGGGAAGGCTTTGGGAGCTGCAGACGCTGTGACCTTGCCGTCCTTGCCGGTAAATTTATAAGTACCGTAGATCGTCGGCGTGAGCGGCGTGTTGCTGTTGTCGCAAGTGACGTTGTAGGTCTTGGCATAGCCGACCTTGACGTTGACGACAGTAGCGGCTGCGGCAGGCAGGGCGATGACATTGTTAGTGACCTCGGTGACGACCTCGTCAGATTTCAGGTTGTCAAGGGTTGTCCATGCCTTCAGCGTACCGGCCTCACAGGCATCGGTCACGGCCTTGTCGGTGTTGTTGGGATCGTAGTTGGGATTGTTGGACCAGGTGTAGGTGCCGTTGTCCACGTCGGAGTAGTTGACATCAGTAGTAGTGCCGTTGAAGTCGAGATGCAGAATCTCGTCCTCCTGGAACTTGATGGTGTAGACGCGCTGCGCATTGTTGATGCCCATGAGCGTGACAGCCGGTGTGTTGGCAGCAGTCTTGTCTACGCTGACCTCGATGTCGTCGAACATGATGTCCGGGGTATAGCGACCACCGAGGACATAGAGTCCTGTTGCGGTCATGTCCACGCCCTCGGGTACGGTGTACACGTCAGAGGCGATGGGGGCATCGGAGGTTGCCGACTTGATGGTGTATTGCACCGTGCGTGCCAGCGTGTCGATGTCGAGCGTGACGGTGTAGTAAACGCCTGCGGTAAGAGCTTTGTAGTTGGTCGAGTCGCCGTTGATGGCAAAGTCCTGGTCACCCGTGGCAGAAGCCGTGCGGCCGGTGTTGCCGAGCTGTGTGAGATCGAAGAGCGCACCTTTATTGCTGCTGCGGTAGTTGGTGTTGGGCTTCTTCGTTGCGTTGGACTTGTCAGACATCACGGCGATCTCCGAGGTCATGTGGTTGTTACCGAATTTGTTGAAGCAGAAGCCGAAGGTGACCTGGTAGCCGGTGAAGTCGGCGCTGAGTTCGTTCTTGATGAGCGAGGTCTCCCAGTAGAGGTGTGCCGAGCGGTCGTTGCCCGAGGGGACGAATCTGAGGAACTTGCCGTTGTCATCTGAGCCGATGCTCAGTCCGGCGGCAGCGGATGGTGAGGCCCATCCCGTCTCTGCCACGCTGGTGACCGTCTCGAAGTTCTGGCTGTAGAGAACCTTCTTGGCGCTGGTACTCAAGGAACAAAGCAGTCCTGCGAGTACGAGAAATAGGTAATAAACGTTTTTCATACGCTTTGGTTTTTAGAATGTGATACTATTCATTAATGGATTGTTACTTTCGTGTGAGTCAGGACGGGGCTGATCCCCGTCCTGAATAGCCGTTGAGATCCGATGGTTTTATTTCCACCCTTCGTTCTGTGTGAGATGACAGTTGAGCACGTCTTTCTGCGGGAAGGGGAAGAGATACCATTTGTCGTCCCACGTGCGTGTGGCGATGGTCTTCCCCTCATATTTCATCGTACCGTCGTCCCGGCGTGTGATCTTCATGCCGCGGATGTCCCTGAGATATTGCGGAGCCTCTTTCCAGCGTCTGAGGTCGAAGAAGCGGTGCCCCTCGAAGGCAAGCTCCACGAAGCGCTCGTTCTCGTATTTCTTCTTGAACGTGTCGAAGCTGAGTCCCGTAGCCATGTTGGGCTGCTTGGCTCTGGTCCTGACGACATTGATAGCCTGGGCAGCTGTCATGGGCAATCCCTCGGGAGCCGTGTATCCGCTGCCGGTGTAGTTGAGCGCTGCCTCGGCATAGTCGAGGTAGAACTCAGCGAGGCGGAAGATGACCCATTCGTGTGTGAAGCTGTTGGAACCGGTTTTGGCAATGATCGTTCCCTTGTTGATATACTTCTTCAGATAGTATCCCGTAGGGGTGCCGTAGGTGACGGATGACGAGTTGGCACCGCCCTCAAAGGTCTTCAGCGTATCCTTGTCGGGCCACTTCTCGCCATTGACGGCCACGGTCATGGCCAGGCGTGCGTCGCGGTCTTTATAGGGATCCTGCGGATCGTAGCCGCTGCCCTGCTCGTCGATGGCCTTGCCGTTTGTCATCTCGTAGGCATCCACGAGGTTCTGTGTGGGGCAGTTGCCGCCGTCGGCGTTTTCTATGCCGATGGGATAGTTGTATTTCTCAAAGGCGTTGCTGGCTGCCGTGCGTCGTGCGAAGATGATCTCCTTGATGCCGTCCTTGTAGCTGTCCTTGTCGAAGAGCTTGCTGTAGTCGGGCAGCAGTCCCATGCCCTCCTGACGTGCTTCGGCGATGACGGCGTTGCTGAGCTGCGCTGCTTTCAGCCAACGGCTCTTGTCGCCATTGGTATTGAAGAGCGGGCTGGCCCAATAGAGAGCTGCGCGGGCACGCAGCGCCATGACGGCGAGCTTGTTGGCACGACCTGTCTGAGCTTTGTAGTACGACATGTCGCCCAAGTCGCCATAGTTGACGATGATGCTGTCCTGGATGTCGGCGCACTCCTTGTCGATGAACGCAAAGATAGAGTCGGCGGGTACCTGCGGCAGGCTGTTGGCCTCGGTGGCCGTCATCGTGCGCGTCTTCAAAGGCACGCCGCCGTAGCGCTTGACAAGCTCGAAATAGAAGAAGGCACGCGCCCAGCGAGCCTCGTAGCGATAGTTCTTATAGAGGAACATCTGCTGCCGGTAGTGCTCATCCTCGGTGTACTCCGGGAAGGTGCAGTCGTTGAACTCGTCGAGCACGAGGTTGCTGTAGGTGATGCCGTCCCACGCCGATTTCCACACGCGCTCCTTGGCGTTGGTGGGGCCCCAGGCACCGTTATAGAAGTCCTCGATGGCGTTGCCGGGATGGGAGTAGACACTCTCGTCGGTGGCAGAACCGGCCATGGCTCCGCTGTAGTTGCCGAAGTCATAGTCGATGTCGTTGTAGATCTCGGTCATCAGTCCGCCCACGCGTCCGAACATTTTCTCTACGTAAGCCTTGTCATAGATGTTGTACTCCTTGTAGTCCATCTTGTCGGTACAGGAGGAGACCAGCGTCATGGCCAACAGTCCGCTGAATATATATTTCGCTTTCATGGTCTTTCTGTTTATTCTTTTACTTTTTTACTTTTTTCAAAAGGTTACGTTCAGTCCCACGATGACGCTTCGTGTGAGCGGACTTGTGGCACCGTAGCTCTCAGCGTCGACGCCGCGGAGGTGGTCAAGGGTGAAGAGGTCATTGCCACGCACGTAGACACACGCCTCGGAGAGCATTTTGGTTCTGCTGAGCAGCGGCTTCGGCAGGTTGTAGTACACCTCGATGTTGCGGAGCTTGAAGTAGGCGCGGTTGCGGAGCCAGAATGTGCTGGTCTGATAGTTGTTGGCATTGCTGCTCGAACTCAGGCGCGGGTACTCGGCGTTGAGGTTGTCGGGTGTCCAGCGATGGTCGTAGACATCCTGCGAGAGCGTGCGGTTGCTGATGAGTCCCCAGTAATATCCGCTCGTGTTGAGCAGTGCGCTGTAGTGGTCCACGCCCTGGAAGCGCGCGTTGAAGCCTAAGCCTTTGTACTCAGCGCCGATGTGGAGCGAATAGAAGATCTCGGGGCAGAGCGTGCTGTATCCGATCTTCGTGCGGTCGTTGGCGTCGATCTTGCCGTCGTGGTTCACGTCGTCGTACTTGATGTCGCCGGGCTTCACCTCAGAGAAGGTCTGCGGTGTGCTGGCGTCGATGTCGGCCTGGTCCTTGAAGAGCCCTACGGCCTTCAGTCCCCAGATGCTGTTGAGCGGGTAGCCGGTGGTGACGAGGTTGTCATAAGCTCTCGGCTCCTCGGCCTGGTCCTTGATCTTGTTCTTATTGAGACTGAACGTACCGCCGATGTTCAGCGTCACGTCGCCCACCTTATGGCTGTAGTCCGCAGCGGCCTCAAAGCCCCAGCTGTCCACCACGCCGACGTTGATATAAGGCGCGCTGAATCCGATGATGCTGCCGTAGCTGCCGCTGCCGTCTACCCAGATGTTGTTGCGGCGCTGGAAATAGCCGTCGATCTGCAGGTCGAGACCATGGAGGATAGAGGCGTCAAGACCCACATTATATTTATATGCCTTCTCGTGCGAGGGGTTGTCGGTGGCCATGCGTCCGAGTGTGGTACGCCCCCAGGAGCTGTCGTAGCTGGAATCGAAGGGATAGGTCACGCCGTCGGTGCTGTAGGTCTGCGTGTAGTAGGTCCACACGTTGTCGCCGGGGAGACAGTCGGTGTTGACGATGCCGAAGGAAGCACGCCACTTGAGGAAGTCGACCCAACTGACATCCTTCATCCATGGCTCCTGACTCATCACCCATGCGGTGCTGAACGTTGGAGCCACTGCCCATTTGGTGCCCGGTGCCAAGCGGCCGGAGCCGGTGAGCACCCACGCCATCTCCGCGATGTAGCGGTTGCGGTAGGCATAGTGCGTGAGCCATGAAGCCGTCTGACGATAGACCGAGGTGTTCACGCCCGTGGTGTTGTGATATTCATATTCCCAACGTAACGAGGAGAAGAGGCAGTGGGTCTCTTGCAGCGTGCGCTCATAGTTCAGACCGCCGTCGAAATGGAAGCGCCGGTTGTAGGCACTGGTGTTGGCATCGGTTCCCTGCGTGCCCTTCTCTCCGCCGATCGAACAGGTGCCGGGTGTGGGTACGCCGTCGCTCCATGTGGCGGGAGCGTAGAAACCGTATTGGAATGTTTTGCTATGATTCTCGTAGAGCGTGGAGTAGGTGTCGTAGCCCATGCGTGCCGAGGCGCTGAGTCCGGGTACGAACATGCCCAAGTCCTGACGCAGCGAGAGGTCGGTATAGAGCGAGCGCTCATGGAGCTTGTAGTAAGCCGCCGCCGCCGTATTGGCCACGGGGTTGTCGGTGCCAGCCCAGGTAGCGCTGCCGCCCCACAGTCCGTCCTTCTGGAACTTCACGGGGAAGGCGGCCGAAGGCAGATTGTATACCAGCCCCCAAAGGTTGGTCTGGTTGCCGGGCTGCGACATCTCGCTGAGCATACCCAGCACGTTGACCTTCATCAGCGTGGTGGGACTCAGGTCTACGTCAAGGTTGATGCGCATATTGGCTCTGACATACTTGTCCTGCGTGTGGTTGCCGTTGTCGTCGACGTCGTTCTTGATGAATCCTTTGTCTGACAGCAGGTTGAGCATGGTGTAGTACTTGAACTTCTGTCCACCGCCGTAGAACTCCGACGCGATCTTGTTGGTCATGCCGTGATGGCGGAAGGTGGCGTCGACCCAGTTGACGTTGGGGTAGAGGTCGGGATAAGCTCCGTTTTGGAAAGCGCTGATCTCGTCGGCAGAGTATTTCGGAGCCTTGCCCTCGTTGGCCAGCGCCTCGTTTATGGCAGCGGCGTAGGTGGGCGCGCTGATGAACTTCGGACGGTTGATCTGATAGTTGAACAGATGGTCGTAGGAGACTCTGACGCCCTTGGTGTTGTACTTTCCGCGTTTGGTGATGACGTTGATGGCGCCGTTGGCACCGCGGTTGCCGAAGAGTGCCACGGCGGCAGCGTCCTTGAGGATGTCGACATGATCCACCTCGGTGGGGTCAATGATGTTCATGTCACGCTCAATGCCGTCGACGAGGAGCAGAGGCGAACTGCCGCTGAGCGACTGCAGTCCTCTGACATAGAATGTCGGGTTGGCACTGAAGTAGGTGCCGGCGTTGCGCATGGAGACGAGTCCGTTGCCGCCGAGTCCCACGAGGCCCTCGCTGATGTTCTTTGACGAGCGACGTCCGGCCTGCTCACCGCTGATGGTGGTCACGGCGGCAGTGGACTGCGCACGTGTGAAGTCCTTGCCGGCTCCCGTGGCTATGCCGGCCTTGACAAAGGCGTCGTGGCGGGCCAGCGTCGTATCGATCTGTGCTGCTGCGGGCAGGGCTGTTCCTGCCAACAGGGCGAGCACGCAAAGTTGTGTCTTGTTCATATTCGTTATTAGTGCTTAAAGGAAGTAAGGCGCTTCACATGCATCATTCCCAACCGGGGTTCTGCACGAGGCCGTAGTGCTTGTTGATTTCGGTTTTCGGGAAAGGCCACAGATACCACTTGGCGACTTCCTGCGACTGCGGGTCTTTGTCCCAAAGATAGTGCCGGCGGTTCTGAATGACGAACTTCTCGTATTCAAAGCGTGTGGGCTCCTTGGCGCCACCGTCTTTGTTGGCTCCTCTCCAGGGAATGTACTGGCGGATATAGTCACCGGTCGGTCCCTGTTCCATGCGGTAGGTGATGAGTCCGTGAAGTTTCTTGGTCACCCAGTCGCCACGCTTGTAGCGGATCATGTCGTAGTAGTGGTTGTTGCTCAGTCCGAGTTCGCAGGCACGCTCACGCAGGATCTCGTTGATGAGGTTCTGCTTGTTGTTGTGCAGGTCGAGGCTGGGATTCTTCAGCGCCAGCCCTTTCAGTCCTACACGTGCACGTACGATGTCGACCTGCTTGAGGGCGTCGTCGAGGCGGTCGCACTGTGCGAGGCACTCGGCATACATCAGATACATCTCGTCGAGGCTGAGGTAGACCCACTGCGTGAATTTGCGCAGGTAGTCTTGGTTCATGTAGTATTTGTTCTGGTCGTAGCCGGTGGCATAGCGGCTGGATAGCGCCTCAGTCTTGACAACCTCTTTGCTCGTCTCGTCGTAGCGGGCAACGGCGTTTCCGGCATCAGCACCGCCGACCCAGAGCTCGTAGACGTCACCGTTGGACTTGCCGGTGGTCCAGTCGAGTGAGGTCATCTGTCCGTTGACGATGCACTCCTCGTAGAGGCGTGGGTCACGGCTGGCCGTCTTCTTAAAGCCACCGCGTACCTTCTCATATTTATAGAAGAGCTGTCCCTTGGTTCCCTCTACCTTGCCCTTGATGCTGTCGCTCTTCCAGTCGAAAGGCGTACCATCGGCCCAGGGGAACATCTCTACATACTCTTCTGTAGGCAGACAGTTCTGACGTGCCGGGCTGTCGAGCCACTGGTGCCAGGTATAGGTTCCCGACTTGAAGGCATCGATGCCGCCTACACGGGTGGAGTGGAGGATCTCCTTGCTGCCCTGATAGGCATAGCCCATGCGATAGGCCTGGCGGTAACCGTCGGGCGTCTTGGACTCGGCCTGCGTCAGCTCATACCACCCGTTGGCGTTGAGGGTGTCGAAGAAGTCCTGGCAAGCCTTAAGTGCTTTCTCCCAGCGCTCTTGTTTGAAGTCGCCGTACCACACCATGTGTTTCTGCTCAGCCTCAGAGCTTCCGCCGTAGTAGCCTTGTGTGGCATTATAGAGAGGGGAGGCGGCGAAGGTGAGGATCTTGGCTTTCAGCGCCATGGCACCGGCCTTGGTCCATCGTCCGGTGTTGTTTGTGGCGTCGGTCTCGGTGGTGTTGCCGTTGTAGGCCCAAGGCAGCGCACCGGAGTTGATGGCCTGATCGAGCTGGTCGACCATGAAGGTGACGGTGGAGTCGAGGGTAGCACGTGGCATGTCGTAGGAGCCTTCCGTGCCCGAGTAGGAGTGGTCGATGATGGGCAGTCCGCCATAGACGGCGAAGAGATCGAAGTAGCGGGCTGCAATGAGGCAGCGGGCCTGGGCCGTAAAGCTCTGCTTTTTCTCTTCAGAGAGTCCGGGCACGTCGTTGACGTTCTCAATGAGCAGCCAGGCAGCGCGCACGGCTTTCCATACGTTGTCGTTCTTGTAGGAAAACAGCGGGTCCTGGTTGGCATCGAGCGTACCGGAATAGAAGGCTTTGTAGATGGTGTTGTTGTCCCAGTGCATCACCCAGCAGTCGGTGAGCTGGTCAAACTTTCCGCTCCAAGGACTGGCTGATGTGCCACAGCTAGGGTTATAGGGCAGTCCGTAATATTGCAGGGCATAGATGGAGTTGAGGAACTGCTCGGTGTAGATCGGGCTGTTGAACACCGTATCTTTGGTCACCGTGGAGCCCGACGGCTTGTCCAGTGCGTTGCTGCCGAGTTTGATTTCGTCGGTGCACGAGGTAGTGCCTGTCGTGGTGAGGGCAGCGAGTGCGAGTCCGGCGAAGAATTGTATATGTGGTTTCATGATTGTGTTTTTGTTTTTAGAATGCTACTTTCAGACTTGCTGTATAGGTGCGGTTGAGCGGGTAAGAGGGAGCGTTGCTGGCACGCGTCTCCGGGTCGCCCCACTTATACGGTGTGACAGTGAAGAGATTGTAGGCGCTCAATGCCAGTTGCAGCTGGTTGAGACCGAGTGTCTTCATCAGTGGGAAGTGGAAGTCATAAGCCACCTGAATGGTCTTCAGTCTGAGGTATTTGGCATCTTTCTCGTAGAGCGTGCTGGTGGCATAGTTCTGTGCGGCGTTGGTCCAGGTAGCTCTTGGGTACTCGGCACTCTGCGAGGGGTTCTTGGACGTCCAAGTGTTGTCGACTTGGAACTGGAGCAGTCCGCCCTCTGTGGTAGAGTTGGAACTGTAGAACGGCTGACGGAAGATGTCGCTGAGCATACGGCTGACGTTCCAGGCGCCGGTGAGCTGAGCCGAGAAGGAGAAGTTCTTCCACTGCATGCCCAGGTTCAGGCCGGCGATATACTGCGGGTCGTCGGTGAAGCCGTAGTCGTAGCTGGCGTCGTCGCCGTCGATCTTGCCGTTGCGGTCGAGGTCTACGTACACGGCATCACCGGGTTTAAGGTTGGCGACCATCTGCGTGGGGAACGACGTGGCACCGAACTCCTTCATATAGTCCTGCTCGCAGCCCTCGTAATAGAACTTCCAGAACTTATACTGACTTCTTGCGCCGATACGGTGGTTCTTCTGATACTGATATTCGTTGGTTTGTGGAGCTTCCTTTCTCTCCACCACCTTGTTTTGGTTGTAGGAGAGGTTGCCCTTGATCCAGTAGCGGAAGTCCTTGCCGATCTTGTCGTTCCAAGTCACGGAAATCTCGTAGCCCCACGACTTTGCCTCGCCGAGGTTGGCGGCAGGAAGCGAGAAGCCGAGCGTGGTGGGTGCGGTCTGGTCAATGAGCAGAATGTCGGTACGGTGCTCGCGATAGTAGTCGAAACTGGTCTCCAGTTTGTCGCGGAGAAAGCGGATGTCGAAGCCATAGTCCTGTTTGAAGGCTTTTTCCCAGGTGACGTCGGGATTGTTTTTCTGTGCCTCGATAGCGCCCTGCTTCGTCGTTCCGTTCTCCACACCGAAGTTGTAACCATAGGAGCCGCCGTCCTTGCCGGTACGGTTGAAGAGCGCTCCCTGGTTGACGTTGTAGGCATCGGGGAGATACATAAATCGTGTGCCGCCGATGCGGTCGTTACCTACGAGACCCCAGGATGCGCGCAACTTGAGGAAGCTGACCACCTTCTTGATGGGCTTGAAGAACGGCTCGTCGCTGGTCACCCAACCGAGAGAGCCGGCGGGGAAGAAGCCGAAACGCTTGTTTGGCGCAAAGTTCTCTGAACCATTGTAGCCCACGTTGAATTCAGCCATGTAGCGGTTGTTCCAGTCATAGGTCACACGGCCTACGAAACCGAGCAGTCCGTGGCGGATGTCGCTGTAGGTGCCGGGATAGTATTGCTGGCTTTGGTTGTAGAGGGCCAGCGCGGTGATCGTGTGAAGTCCAAAGGAGCGGTTATAGTTGAATGCGGTCTCGAAATACCATTGTCTTGACTTGCCGCGGCTCTCGGAGAATCCGGGCTCTGTGGTATCGCCGTTCTTGCGGTAGCCGAAAATGTCTTTTCCGTTTTCGTCGACGCCCTTCCAGATGGGGTTATAGGTAGCCACGGAAGCGCTGCCGTTTTTGTAGACATAATAATCAGTGTGGTACGACCCCTTGGCGTGCCAGGAGAGTCCCCTGGTGATCATGCCGAGATCCTGCTTGAGTTGAAGATCCATGGACAGGTAGTTGCGGTTGGTATTCATGAATCCCCTGCCATAGTAGTTGCCCAAGGGATCTCCGCCGACAAAGGGCAGCACGTTGCCGTCGAGGTTGTCCTTGGTGCTGGCCGAGTTGATGATATAGCGTCCGTCGACGATGCCGGGGCTGGAGAACGGCGTGGAGTAGTACATATATTTAATAATACCCGCGGATCCCTGTCCGTTGTAAGGCTTCTTGGCTTCGTCGACGATGCCGTTGAGGTTGGTGCTCAGCGTGGTAGTCTTGGTGACATTGATGTCAATGTTGGCGCGATAGTTGAAGCGGTGATAGCGGAAGTCGTTGACATAGCTTTGGTCGAACTGCTTGAAGAGTCCTCCCGTGGTGTACATGCCGGCACTGATGAAGTACTTCACTGCCTTTGTACCGCCGGAGATGCTGAGGTTGGACTGCGTCTGCAAGGTAGACTTCTTCATGATGTAGTCGGTCCACTGGGAATTGGGGAATCGGATAGGGTCGCTGCCGTCGCGGAACTTCTGTATGACGGCATCGGAGAAGCGGTGGCCTGAGCCGTCGTTCTCGTCCATCTGATTGTAAAACATCGCGTAGTCGTAGCTGCTGGCCTGCTTGATGAGGCGGTTGGGTACGAGGATAGAGAAGTTGGTAGAGGCGGCGATGCGTGCCTTGCCTTCCTGTCCGCGCTTGGTGGTGATGAGGATGACACCGTTGGCACCACGGACACCGAAGACGGCGGTGGCGGAGGCATCCTTAAGCACGGTGATGCTCTCAATCTCGTTGGGGTCGATGTTGTCGAGTGAACCGTCGACACCGTCGATCTGTACCAGAGGGTTGGAGTCGACCCATGTGCCCTTACCACGGACAAAGATCGTGGCGGCGTCGCTGCCCGGCTCGCCGGAGTACTGTACGGTGGTGACACCCGAGAGCTGACCGGCCAGCACGTTGTTGACCGAACTCACGGGCGTGCGCAAGAGGTCCTCGCCTTTCACCGAAGACAGAGCGCCGGTGACGGTGACCTTTTTCTGCACACCGTAGGCGACGACCTCCACGCCTTGCAGGCTGGTGGCTTCCTCCTTGAGCGTGACGTGCATGTCGCGGCTGGCCGTCACGGTCTTGGTGACATATCCTATATACGAGATCTTCAGCTTAGCGCCAGGCTTGGCTTTAATGGAGAAGTTGCCGTCGAAGTCGGTGACAGTGCCCTGTGCGGCACTGCCTCCCACGACGACGATGGTGGCACCGATGACAGCCTCGCCGTTTTCGTCGACCACATTACCTCGGATGACTTGTTGGGTTTGTTGCAGGCTTTCGGCCCATGTGGCCTGCGGTGCGGCGAAGGGTGGCGTGAGCGTCAGTGCTGCCGCCACGAGTACCGTGCGCAAGGCTTTCTTGCCTTGAATCGTGTTGGATGGGTTCATTTGCTTTAGGCGTTTATAATTGATGTAGGTGTTAATGTTTTTAGTCGTTGGTTTTTGTGAACCGTTGCAAAATTAAAGTAATATTATATTTCCTGTTTGGTGAATTTGTACGAAAGTCGGCAATCGCGTACGATTATCCTATAAAAAGCAACGGGTGAGGGAGGAAACAAACTGCCTCACCCCGTGCCCCTCTCCAAAGGGAGAGGGGCACGGGGTGAGGACGAGGGAGCCTGGTTGTAACCAGGCGAACAGAACACCTAACTCAACCTGCTATCCCCTGTATTTGCTCGGCACCGTGCCGAAGGCGGCCTTGAAGCATTTGTTGAAGTACGATGAGTCGGGGATGCCAACGCGGTAGCTGACCTCCGAGACCGTGTACTTGCCTTCAAGCAGTAGGGCGGCTGCCTTGTCCATACGTCGTTTCATCAGATATTTGTTAGGTGAGATGCCGTAGAGTTCTTTCATCTTACCATAGAACTTTGTACGTCCCATGGACAACATGGCGGCGAGCTGGTCAATAGAAAAGTCCTGGTCAGCGAGGTGCTGACCCACGAGTGTCTCCACCTGCTCACGGAAACGTTTGTCGGCGGGACTGGTGAGGAGAACCTCGTCGGCCGCCGACGGGGCGACAGCGGCCGACGGTGTCTTGTCTTCCTTTGCGGGCTGTTGCCTTTTCCTTTGCTGCCGCCATTTGATGAGCTGCATGGCGCGGGCAATGAGCAGACGGTAGTTGCAGGGCTTGACCATATAATCGTCGGCACCGGCCTGATAGCCTTTGATCTGATGTTCCTCGTCGTCGAGAGCGGTGAGCATGATCACGGGGAGGTCGGCCATACCCTCCAATTTGCGGATGCCGCTGATGGTGTCGTAGCCGTTGATGCCTGGCAGCATGATGTCGCAAAGGAGCAGGTCGGGGTGTTGCGTGGCGATGTTGTGTAGGGCTTCCTCACCGGTGCTATAGGTCACGGTGCGGAAATATTTGCCCACCTCGGTTTTGATCTGTTCCTGCATGTCCGGCGCGTCCTCGACGATGGCCACGAGCTGATGGTTGAGGGCGTTGGGGGCCATGTCGTGGATGATCTGGATACTCTGGCTGTGGTCTTCACCGTCGTCGTGGTGTTGCGGTTCTTGTTGATACTCTTCAGGACTGTAGCCTTCGTCGCTGTCTGGGATGGAGAGGATGAAGCGTGAGCCGCCCCCGGCGGTGGCGCGCTGGTAGATGAGTGTGCCGTGGTGGACCTTGGCCATGTTATAGGCCGTGTAGAGTCCGATACCCATGCCGTTGTGCGAGATATAGCCGCTCATATAAGGATGGAAAACACGCTCTTGCTGTTCGGCGCTGAGACCTGGTCCGTTGTCCTCCACGGTGATGACGAGCTGGCGCGTTGCAGTTTCCTGGCGGATGGTAAGCGTCACGTCACCCTTCTCCGGCGTGTATTTCACGGCGTTGGAGAGCAGGTTGTAGACGATTGTTTCCACTGCCTGTGGATCAAAAGCTACGGTAAACGACTTGGCAAAGGTCATGAAGTTATAGTTCAGGTGCTTCTGTGCGGCCATGCCCCAGAGATCCTGATAGATGTCGTGAAGGAAGGCGATGATGTCACCGCTCTCCACTTTCAGTCGTATGTTGCCCGTGTTGAGCCGCCGGAACTCCAAGAACTGGTTGACGAGCCGCATGAGGCGGTGGATGCCGCGTTGCGCTGTCTGAATGTCCTTGCGAGAAGGCTTCTCGGGCTTGGCGATGTTCTCCACGGCATAGGAGAGCACGGCGAGGGGCGTGCGGAACTCATGTGTGACGTGGGTGAAAAACGAGGTGCGCATTTCAGTGAGCTGTTTCTCCATATTCATCTGCTGGTGGAGTTGTAGCCGTTCACGCGCGTTGCGGTAGACGTAGAGAATGATGGCGGCAAAGAGCGTGAGGTAGACTATCCATGCCCACCAGGTGTTGTACCACGGCTCACTGATGTGGATGGTGAGCACGTGCTCGGGTCCTACGGCATCCTGCGTCACGGCGCGTACGTGGAAGACGTAGGTGCCGGGGGCGAGGTTGGAGTATTCGGCGTGGGGCGTGGCTGTCACCGGTCGCCATTGATGGTCGACGCCCTCCATATAATACTGATAGAGCTGTGCCTGCATATTATTGTAGGCGAAGGAAGAGAAGTGGATGGTGAGCGAGTTCTGGTTATGGCTGAGTATCATCTTGTCGGTGCTTTGCAGCTGACGACTGAGCACGACGGTGTCGAGTCCCTCGTAGATAGAGATGCCGTTGACGAGCAGATCGGTGACGAGCACGTGTGGGGCGGCAATACGGCGATGGAGTTGTTCGCGAGCGGGGTTGATGGTGACCATGCCGTTGCCCGTGCCGAAGATGATGCGGCCGTCGGGCAGACGCAGCGCACAGTTCTCGGCGAAGGTGTTGCCCAGCACGTCGTTGGTGAGCAGATAGCGTCGGATGTAGTTGTCGTGCGGGTCCACGCGTGAGAGTCCGTTGTCGGTGCCGGCCCACAGATAGCCGTAGCGGTCGGTGATGAGCGATTTGATGTTGTTGTTCGACAGGCCGTTGCGCTCAGAGAGTACATGATAGGTCATCCTATCCAGCCCTTGGGAGAAGTCGCAACGGATGAGACCGCCCACCGTGCCCGCCCATACTGTGGTGGGTGTGGTGGCACACACGCAGTTCACCTCGTCGGTGGGGAAGTGTCCGTTCAGCACGCCGTACCAATGGAAGTCCTGCGGTCGGATGTTGCGGTGGTTGATGTTAGCCGCATAGATACCGTTGAAGGTTGCCACCACCATCAGTCCGGTTGGCGTGATGGTGATGTCGTGGATGCGGCTCTCGTTGTATTGGTTGGTAATGATGTTGTCTACGTCGAGACGGTTGTCCCGTATCTCTTTCACCAGGAAGAGGCCTTGCCCCCAACTGCCTATCCAGATGCGTCCGAGCCGGTCTTCTTCCAACGAGTAGAAATCGTTGATCTCCACACGCTTTCCTTTGACATAGAGTGTCATCTGCTGTCCGTCGCGCCAGATGCCGTTGCCGCGTGTGGCCAGCCAGGTGTGATGGTGGCTGTCGATGAGACTGTTGAGAATGGTAGCCGTGACAGTGCCCTTATAGGTGAATGCGTTTAGTGCCATGTCGTAGGTATAGAGTTGGTTGTCCTTTGCCATCACCATCAGCTGTCCTTGTGGGTTGAGATAGAGATAGCGCACGAAGTTGGTCCAGTCGCCTGGTTGCTGCGCGTCGATGAGGTCAAAGACAGCACTGTTGTCTGAGGGCGTGAGGCAGACCACACCGGCATTCTCCATGCTCACCCAGATGGATCCCGTGCGGTCGGTAGCCACGTCGAGGATATAGTTCGAGGGGATGATGGCATCGCGGTCACCGGCGGTGTAGTGGTCGATGTGTCCCGTGGTGTAGTCATAGACGAAGAGGCCGCCGCCGTAGGAGCCGATATAGTATTTTCCGTTGCGTCCCTTGGTGACGGCGAAAATGGTGTTGCGCTCTTTGGTCGCTTTCAGTCCGGGTATGAGGTTGAGTATTCTTACGGGGCCTTTTTGTGGGAATATCCATAGATTGCCGCTTTGGTTGGCGACGAATTGCAGGCCGTCGACCTTGCTTTGTACGGCTCCCTTTGGAATCTGTAACGATTCCGGACGGCTCCATACCCAGGTGGTGTGATTGCCCTGTCGCTTAGGTTGCAGCAGCAGTGAGGCTTCACCGCTGCAGAAGAGCCACTGCCCCTGCCACCGCACACAGCCCTTGATAGCTCCGATGTGGCCGATGCTTTGTGGCAGGGTGGTGCGGTAGACCAGGAGACCGCTGAGGTCGAAGATATAGGCTGTCTGGTTGATCTTGCTGAAAGCGAGCACCCACTTGCCGTAGGCGTAGCAGCCGTGGAAGTTGATTTGTGGCAGGAGCACGCGAGCGTGTCCATATCTGTCGATGCGTGCGAGTCCTTTGTCAGTGGCAGCCCAGATATTGTGCTGAGTGTCTTCTTCGATGGTAAGCACGCGATCGCTCTGGAGACGATGGTTTTTGGTGGTATAGTCTACGATGTGAAAACGGTTACCCTGCTGGATGACATGGCGCAGTCCCAGTGTGTTGCTGCTCATCCACACGCCATCGGCCACGGCGAGTGCCTTACGGTAAGGGCGCTCGGTGTCGTGTCGGCCGGTGAAGTCGACGAAGCGACCGCTGATCAGGTCAAGGCAGGCATGGGTATAGGTCGACGTGCTCAACCACAGCGTATGGTGACGGCGGTCGAGATAGAGCTTGCCGATATGCTGCGGCAGCGCGTTTTGTCCTCGTGGCCCAAAGTCGTTGAAAGGCACGAAGCGGTAGCCGTCGAAGCGAGCCAGTCCGTTGGTGCCCGCCATCCAAAGGAAGCCGTCGTCGTCCTGTTCGATGTCGCGGATAGTGTTGCCTGGCAGTCCCTGCGCTGAAGTAATATGTGTTGTCTTCAACCGGCCGGGTACGCGCTCACCGAAGAGAACGACCGGGAAACAGAGAATAGCGGCGAGCAACAGTGCCCGCATATATATATAATAGGTGTGCAAGATGGTAGTAATGTTTTGGTTTCGTTTGGCAAAGTTACAAAAGATTTCTGAAACGAACGTACAATATTACCAATGAATGTACGCTAATACCATAGTCAGACGATCGAATCAATGTATTTTTGCAATATCGTTTGAGAAATATTATATCTAATAACATAAAGATTCTAAATTCGTTTTCTTATGAGAAAGAAATACATCCTGGTAGGGCTGTTGGCCATGTTTCTGACCGCAGGAGTCCATGCTCAGCGTGTAACCGACAAACTCGACCGCGGTCTTGTCGCCGTGAAGACGTCGGGAGGTGTTTTCTGTTCCTGGCGTGTCAATGCTGAGGAATACTACGATGTCACCTATAACCTTTACCGCGATGGCGTGAAGGTCAACGACAAGCCCCTCACCGTATCGAATTACACCGATCCCGCCGGTACCGCCAGCAGCACCTATACCGTGCGACCTTTAATAAAAGGAGTGGAACAGACTGTCAGTTCCAAGGCTTCTTCCGTATTGCCTAATGACTATCTGGAAATCCAAAAGCCTAAACGCCTCTCCAACGACGGCAAGACCGATGTCACCGATGTCTATGAGCCCAACGATGCCACCATCGCTGATGTAGACGGTGACGGCGAGATGGAACTCATCATCAAGGAGATCTGTACCACCGACGATCCAAAGAACAAGCCTGACGGTCCCGATTTTGACCGCGTTGAGGTGTTTAAGCTCAACGGTGATTTGCTTTGGTGGATCGACTGCGGACCCAACCTCTGCGACTTCCAGCACAATGAGACCAATATTGCCGCTTATGACTGGGACGGAGACGGCAAGGCCGAGTGTATCATGCGCGCCGCCGACGGTACCATCCTCCACACCGCTACGGGCAAAACCATCGTCATCGGCGACAAATCGAAGAACTATCGTTCCGACTGTCAGAACGGTTCCATGTCTGAGTTTTTCGTACATTCCGGTGCTGAATATCTCCTTTATCTCAATGGACAAACCGGTGAGCCCTATCAGATAGGTCCCTCTGAACACCCCAATTATATGAACTATCCTCTCAAGCGATTAGAGGACGGCGAGACTGATCTTGCCAAGGCTTGGGGCGACGGATATGGTCACCGCAGCTCGAAGAACTTCTTCGGCGCTCCCTATTTCGATGGTCATAAGCCCAGCATCTTCCTCGCACGTGGTATCTATACCCGTCACAAGATGATTGCCCTTGACGTGGATCCGGCAACACACCAGCTCTCCACACGATGGCGTTGGAACTGCAACACTCCGGGAAGTCCTTGGTATGGACAGGGCTACCACAACTATACAATTGCTGATGTCGATTGGGACGGACGCGACGAGATCTGCTTCGGCTCTATGGTCATCGACGACAATGGTAAGGGACTCAGCACCACCGGTCTCGGACACGGCGACGCACAGCATGTCGGCGACTTCGATCCCTATCATCACGGTCAGGAGATTTTCGCTTGCAATGAGACTGCTCCCGCCAACAACTATCGCGACGCCACCACCAGCAACATTTATTATAGACTTGCAGGGGGAGGTGATGACGGACGCTCGATGATGGGCAACTTCACAGATGACGTGCCAGGTGCCATCGGGGCGTCGGGGCACGACACGCCGATCAGTGCGGTCACTGCTAAACATACCGACAACACGAGCAAAGACTTCGACCTGAACTTCCGCATCTACTGGGACGGTGACCTCTTGGAGGAGACGCTCAACGGCACACAAGTGCGCAACTCCACCTTCCGCATACATAAATATGGTGCCGGCGACATCAAGACCCTCGACAGTTCGCTGAGCAACAACGACACCAAGTCCACGCCATGCTTCCAAGGTGATATTTTCGGCGATTGGCGTGAGGAAGTCGTGGCACGCACGCCCGACAACAAGATACGCATCTACACCACTACAGACCCCACCGAGTATCGCAACTGTACGCTGCTCTCAGATAAGCAGTACCGCAACGCCATGGTTTGGCAGATGAACGGCTACAACCAACCACCACACGTGAGCTACTTCCTCGGTAAGATGGAGGGCATCACCGTGGCTCCACCACCAGAGACCACTGCCGGACGCACCATTGTGGACAATGGCGGCTCCATCGGCTCGGGGCTCAATGACAAGCAAGTGCTCCTTGACGAGACCAGCGACATGACGGTCAGCGTCAGCGACGGCGCTGCTCCCTATATCTTCTTCGACAATGCACCGACATGGGTACAGGGACACGACGATAACAACAATATCACCACCACTTCCTATACCCACACGCTTACCGGCGGAGCCTTCTCCGGAGCCATGAGACTCGTTAAGCAGGGCGATGGCACTCTCGTGCTGCCCAAGGTCGACGAGAAGTATACGGGCAACACCGACGTATGGGCCGGTACGCTCGCTTTCGACGGCACGCTGAGGAGCAGCCGCCTCTGGCTCAATCGCTTCGCTATCCTCCACAGTGACGGCGGTACGTTCTCCTCGATCAAGGCAGATTATGGTGCAGCTGTCCGTCCCGGCGGACAGAATAAGGTAGGTACCATCACCACCGATTCTCTTTCTCTCGGTTTTGGCAGCATCGCAGAATTTGACATTGATGCTAACAGAAACGCCGACCAGATCGTTGTGAACAAGGTGATGGGCATCGAGCAGAAAGACTGGACACAGGGCCCCGAATATCTCGTGCCGCGCTTCAACTTCCACTTCATCGACGGAAACGTGAAGGCAGGTACCTATACGCTTGGAAAGGTGCAGAAGGTCGACGGCGACATTACTAAGGTGGCTGTCACAGGACTCAAAGGCCACAAGGCAGCCATTGCTGTCAACGACGGCAAACTCGTGCTTACCATCGCAGACACCCGTCAGGCCGCTGATGTAGAGTGGAGTGGCGCACAAGGCACTGCATGGGATATTGCTGACGCAGAGAACTTCACCAACACCAACGAGAAGACCAGCGATGTCTTCGTCACCGGCGACAATGTGACTTTCAACGATAATGCCGCTTCCGGTACGGTTGTCATCAAGGGTGATGTGAGTCCGGCCTCTGTCACTTTCGACAACAGCAAACTCGACTACGACCTCTCGGGTGACGCTATCTCTGGCAGCACTACGATCACCAAGAAAGGTGCGGCGCTTGCCAAACTCCGCAATGTCAACGACTTCACGGGTTCGGTAAGTATCGAGAACGGAACTCTCGCTGTCGACAACCTTGGACAGAAGTCGGGCGTCAACAATGGAGCACTCGGTGTCTACACCAATAAGGTGACGCTCAACGGTGGTACCCTTGAGACACTTGCTACGCTCACCACGGACCATCCCGTTGTGCTCGGCGCTAAGGGAGGCACTATCCTCGTGGATGAAGATAAGACACTCACTCTGAACGCCAGCATCACCGGTAGTGGTAACGTGCTCACAAAGACTGGTAACGGTACGCTCACCCTCGCCCCTTCTGCCAATTACAGTACGCTTAACATCATGGCAGGACGGGTCAACAGCCAGGAGAAAGACAACGTCCATGGATATCCCAAGAATATCGTGCTCAACAACGGTACGACACTCTCCGATCACGATAATATATACTCTTATTCTACAAATGGAGTGAACGTGAAAGTGCCAGAGGGTGCCACTGCATCGTGGTATCTCGACTCGCGCTGCAACTACACGGGTCAGCTTACCGGTGGCGGTACGCTCAACCTCTACTCACGCAACACTCGTGCTTACCTCAAAGGCTATTGGGGTGACTTCACCGGACGACTGAATATTGCGGGACAAAAAACAGGTTCTTACATTCCGATGCTCTTCGTGCAGGGAAGTCTGAAGAACGCAGAAGTCAACGCCACGATTACTTTGAACAACAATGGCAGCAATGTCGCTGTCGGCAGTCTGAGCGGTTCGGCTCAACTCGACGGAACGGGTACATGGTCGATTGGCGGCAATGACAAAGACTTCACCTTCCAAGGATATATCAATGGAGGCGGACTTGTCAAGATTGGTAACGGCATGATGACCATCGGCAAGAAGCAGGATAAACTGAGCAAGCAGGTCGACGTGCAGGGCGGAACGCTCAATATCAACAGCAGTGCCACAGCTATCACCGCAGACAACAAATGGTTTGGCTCACAGGCCGTCAGCGTCACTAATGGCGGGTGCTTTGCCGGACGCGGTGTCGTGGAGAAGATCCTCGTCAACGAAGGCGGTACGCTGCAGCCGGGCAATGCTGCCAATGCCATTCAGTATGGTGAGCTGAAGACTGCCAACGGATGCTATCTCTATAAGGGAGCCAAGGTGCTGTTCAACATCTACACTGCCAAGCTATATCCTTCACTGGGCACCACTGGCACATTCTCACTGGCTGACGGTTCTACAGTTGCTGTTACGCTCAGCAGTAAATATACGCCCAAGGCCGGAGATTTCTTTACGCTTTGGGAGGCCACTACGCTCAATGCTTCTGCCGACGGCGTGACACTGCAGTTGCCAGCACTGCCCAATGGTCTTGTCTGGGACACTTCTGAACTCTTCCAGCCAACAGGACTGCTGAAAGTCGTGACCGCTACGGGCATCAACCAGCTCACTGCAGACGCTGTCTTCCACTGCGAGGTCTTCAAGACCAATGGCGTAAGAGTCGGTGTGCTCACTACGACCAAGGCAAAACTCAATGAAGACATCCGTGGCCTCCACGTCGAACCGGGACTCTATCTCGTGAAGGTGGATGCCACAACGATGAAAGTTGTCGTGAAATGATCCATCTGCTCTCATTGCTCCTCTTTCCGGCCGTCATTGGGCTTGGGGAAGGAACAGACAGCCACTCTTGCACTTCTTTGTCGCAAGGCAGACAGGGACTTGAGCATCTCGACCGTGGACTCGTCGTAGCCCGTGGCGGGAAGCCAGGTACCTATTTTGCCTCTTGGCGATCGTTGGCCGGTGACGAGGCAGACCTGCGCTTCACTTTGCTGCGTGACGGCAAGCCCTATGCTCATCAACCGCAATGGGCTACGTCGATGCAGGTCAACGGCACGCCACACAGCCGATGGCAGGTGATCGCCGTCCACGCCGACGGCCGTCGAGACTCTTCGACTGTCGTGATGCCTTGGACTCTGCCGATGCTAAAACTTAGACTCGACAAGCCGGCTGCCGGAAATGGCTATGACTACACACCCAACGACTGTTCGGTGGGCGATGTCGACGGTGATGGACAGTACGAGCTCTTCGTGAAATGGGAACCCACCAATGCCCGCGACAACTCGACGGACGGTATGACCGGGCCGGTGATCATCGACTGCTACAAACTGAACTTGCAGGGCGACGGCTTGGCTACAAGGCTTTGGCGCATCAACCTTGGCGCGAACATCCGGGCCGGGGCACACTATACGCAGTTCATGGTCTATGACTTCGACGGGGACGGGTGTGCGGAGATGATGTGCAAGACGGCGCCGGGATCAGTCGACGGCACCGGACGCTATGTCAACATGGCGGCTACGGACAGCACGATCCTTGCCGTGGACAACCACCGCGACTGGCGCAACCGGCGTGGCCGAGTAGCGGGAGGCCAGGAATACCTCACCGTCTTTGACGGACAGTCGGGACGCGCCCTCCACACCGTGTTCTATGAGCCCAACCGCGACACCACCATTGGCGGTGAGGCCTCCGGTACCTTTGACTGGGACAACGACCGGCATATCTTGGACAATGCCAGTTATGGAAATCGCGGTGAGCGCTATCTCGCTGCTGTGGCCTTCCTGCAAGGCCGTGACCACAATCCCTCCGCCATCTTCACACGCGGCTACTACTCCTATGCCTTTGCCTGGGCCGTGGACTTCGACGGTCACCGGCTCAAGACACGCTGGCTCCACGCCTCGCGCGACGGTAAGCAATATTCGGTTACTGATTTTCAAGGACATACTACTCGTTACGACGCGGAACCACCCACCAGTGGGTCGGGGAGTGCCACGCTCTTTGCCAACGGCAATCACAATCTCAGCGTGGCGGATGTCGACGGCGACGGTCGCGATGAGCTTCTCTGGGGTTCCGCGGCACTCGACGACGACGGCCGTGTGCTCTATGCCACCGGCTTCGGCCATGGCGACGCCATGCATGTCTTTGCCATGAATCCCCGGCGCAAGGGCTTGCAGGTCTTCGACGTGCATGAGAACAAAGGACCATATGCCTGGGATCTTCACGACGCTGGTACCGGCGAGATCCTTTTTAAGGGAGGACCTGAGGGTGTTGACAACGGACGCGGACTGGCTGCCAACCTCTCAGATAAAGTCAAAGGCGCACTATTCACCAGTGCCGACGATAACAGCCTACGCTCGGCAGTAACGGGGAAGGTGTTCTCTACAACAAAATCCTCGATCAACTTTCGCATCTTTTGGGACGGTGACGAGCAGGATGAGCTCCTCGATGGTGTCAACATCCAGAAGTGGAGTCCCGATGGCAGAACCACGCTTGGAATCTTCGGTCCTGTCGATGGGTCTGTCAGCAACACCGATGAGTCGAAAGAAGGACGGCGCCGTCGTGGCTCCGGACGCACTTATTCCTTTCAACGGCCTTCTGTGTCGTTCCAAGGATATGGCAACCCGGCGTCGAACAACTGGACGAAGAACAATCCTTGTCTCCAGGCCGATCTCTTCGGTGACTGGCGCGAGGAGGTTATCTATCGCGATCGTGACGACAACAGCATTATCTACATCTATATGTCGCAGATACCTACAGCCATCCGTCGCACCGCGCTCATGCATGATCCGCTCTATCGCTTAGGCATCGCTTGGCAGAATGTGGGCTATAACCAACCGCCCCACACGCTGCTGTCCTTTCCTAAGCATTGAACGCTCAGCATTCGGTATTGGAGAATTCATCACTGATCATTCAACATTCATCATTCTACATGAAATATTTCCTTATCCTACCTCTTCTATCTGCCTTGCCCCTCATGGCACAGAATCATGTGGCGGCTCCCTTGGAGGATGTCAACCGTGTCGTCGACCTCACCCTTGACAGTCTCGACAAGGCACAGACGGCACGCATTCCCGCCGGCAGCTCGCGCCGCGGCAACACCCCCGTGCTCTTTCTCGTCGGCAACTCCACCATGCGCAATGGTACGCTTGGTAACGGCAACAACGGACAATGGGGATGGGGATTCTTTGAGCACGCCTTCTGGGACGAAAACAAGATCACCGTGGAGAACCAGGCACTCGGTGGTATGAGCAGCCGTACCTATTATAATAAGCTCTGGCCCGATGTGCGCAAGTCGCTACATCCCGGCGACTGGGTCA
>ERZ772881.686-NODE-686-length-35645-cov-7.405198_pt1 | contig 35645 bp, 29 predicted proteins | sample MGYA00580581_ERZ772881 | MGnify/ENA primary metagenome ERZ772881 (study PRJEB29015, sample SAMEA2737668) | human gut metagenome | biome: human gut; feature: human-associated habitat; material: faeces | place: China | collected 2012 ...
AAGACGCCAATTCCTCGGAGGCGGCGCAGTGGTCGTCGAACCAAGAATCCCCTGCTTTTAAGCATGGGGAGTGTCAAGAGCAAGATCGCAATCATTTACTGGACTGGTACGGGCAATACGCTGGAGATGGCCAGAGCCATCGAGAAGGGCGCGAAGGATGCTGGCGCCACGGTGGAGGTATTTGAAGTCGAGTCGTTCGGTGGTGTCGACCGGCTCAAGGAGTACGACGGCCTGATGTTCGGCTGCCCGGCCATGGGCGACGAGGTGCTCGAGGAAGGCGCCTTCGAGCCGTTCTTTGCCGAGGCCGAGAGCCATCTGCAGGGTGTGCCCGTCGCGCTCTTCGGCTCCTACGGCTGGGGCGGCGGCGCCTGGATGGAGTCCTGGGCCGAGCGCACGCGCACGGCAGGCGCCAAGCTCTTCGGTGACGGCCTCGCCATCGAGAACGCCCCTGACGACGAGGGCACAGCTGCATGCGAAGCGCTCGGCAAGGAGTTCGCCGAGGCCCTTTGATTTACGACATAAAAATAAAGCCGGCAACATGGCTTTGTCATGTTGCCGGCTTTTCTCATGCACGATATGTACATGAGGCCCGCTTCGTGATACAATAGCAGGAGCCACCCAAACGGTAGGCGGTTCATTTCCTCGCAGAAAGGTCGAAATACCTCGAAAGCGAGTGATGCTGATGGATCACGAGACGATTCAGCTTCTGCTGATTCTGCTGATCTTGATTGAAATCAAGAAATAACCGCCGGAGTGCCCAAACTCAACGGTTATATCCCTTTGACGAAATAACCAACGAGCGAGGCGTGAGCCGTCTATCAGTGGCTTTTCTTGTCTCTATTATAAGCGAATTTTCTTTGGACGTCAATCTGGAGCAGGGTGTACAATAGGAATAGAGCATCAATTCTATCAGGAGGGCATATCATGTTTTTTTCTTCCATCTATGCAAAGCAGCAGAGCGTCGCGCTGCCGGCGGCCATCGAGAAGGCGCTGGATTTCCTGAAGGCGCATGACTTCACGAAGATGGAGCCGGGGCGCTATGAGATTCAGGGCGATGATATCTTTGCGCAGGTCTTTGATGCAGAGACGAAGCCGGCCGAGGAGCAGCGCCCCGAAGCCCATGAGAAGTACGCGGACGTCCAGTTCCTCGCCTCGGGCAGGGAGCGCCTCGGCTTCACGCCGGACACGGGTAGCTATGAGGTCGATGAGCGCTTCGACGACCGCGACCTGATCTTCTACAAGAAGGTGGAGAACGAGTGCTTCATCGAAGCGCGCCCGGGCTGTTACAGCGTCTTCTTTCCCGAAGACATCCATCGTCCGGCCTGTGCATCGGGTCAGCCCATGACCGTGCGCAAGGTTGTCGTCAAAATCAGCGTGAAGCTGCTCTGAGACACGGAAAGACGATGCATGAAAAAAGGTGATTGACCGTCGGTCAATCACCTTTTTGATTTATCACAGTGTATTCAGTTGGAGAACTTATGCTTCGACTTCTTCCGCTTTGACATCTGTAGCATGGTCAGCGGCGAAGACGTCTTTGCGCTGGCCGTTGAGCTTGTACTGGATGGTCAGGACGAGCAGGCCAGAGACGAGCATGGCGGCGCCCATGATGAAGTAGCCAGCGGCGAAGGAGCCCGTGTTGACTTTGACCCAAGCCATCATGTTCGGGCCGACCCAGCCGCCGAGGTTGCCGCAGGAGTTGATAAGGGCAACGGAACCAGCTGCTGCAGGACCCGTCAGGAAAGTCGTCGGGATTGTCCACCAGACACCCATGGCGGCATGGATGCCGATAGCGGAGAGGCAGACGAGCGCGAGGGCGACGGGCAGGCTCTGTGCGAACGGGGAGAGACCGAGGCCGATGGCGCCGACGAAGAGCGTGCAGGCGACGTGCCAGACTTTATCACCGGTCTTCGTGGCCGTCTTGCTGATGACGAGCTGGACGAGCAGTGCGGCCGTCATCGGGATGGCGATAGCGCCGCCGAGAAGTGAGGTCGAGAGGCCGGAGAGCTCTTTGAGCACGGTCGGCATCCAGAAGTAGAAGCCCCAGAAACCGACGACCCAGAGGAAGTAGATGAGGCAGAGCTTGAGGACTTTCGGATCATGGAAGGCCTGGAGAACCGTGTATTTCTTGCGGGACTGCATGGCAGCCTGCTCTTTGTTGAAGTTGTCCGTCAGGTACGCTTTTTCAGCATCCGTGAGCCAGCTGACCTGGTCCGGACGATCCTTGACGCAGAAGAAGAAGAAAACGGCGAAGGCGAGAGCCGGGACAGCTTCGAGGATGAAGAGTTCCTGCCAGCCGTGCATGCCGAAGAAGGAGCTGTCGAGCAGGACGCCGGCGAGCGGCGCGCCGATGATGTTCGAGAGCAGCAGAGACGTCAGCATGAGGCTCGTGGCGCGGGAGCGCTCACCGGCAGTGAACCAGCGCGGGAAGAGCACAGAGTAGATGACCGGATAGAGGCTGGCCTCCGAGGCACCCAGGAGGAAGCGGCAGAGGAAGAACTGGAACTCCGTCGTGACGAACGCCATGAAGATGCAGACGAGGCCCCAGGTGAACATGATGCGCGCGATCCACTTCGTCGCGGAGAAATGCGAGGCGACGAGCGAGCCTGGAATCTCGAAAATCAGGTAGCCGACGAAGAAGATGCCGGCGCCCATGCCGAAGACCTCCGGCGTGATCCACGGCAGATCGGCCGTCATCGTGAGCTTGGCATAGGCAAGGTTGACGCGGTCGATGCAGGCGATGATCGAGACGAGGAAGACCGGCAGGACGATGCGCCAGTCGCGTACTCGTTTGAGACGGGCAAGATCGACGTTTGCTACTTGTTCCATAATGATACCTCCAGGATGTAATGAGATGAATGAAAGCAGTCACAGGGTTGATTTATTGAAAATAAAAAATCCGTCCCTCTGAAAGGGACGGATTGGATTTCCGCGTTACCACCCAAGTTCCGTGCAAAAGCACGACGCTCTGACGTACTCAGGCATTCGTAAGGTTCACGACGTACCATCATACGCGGCTCCTGTAACGGGGAGCATCCGTGGCCGCTTACTTTGGGTTCAGCGCCATGCCTCGAGGATGATTTTCGACTCCCTGCTCATCACCGGCTTTCACCATACCCGGCTCGCTATGCATCAGCAACGGAAATGTACTCTTTCCTGTCTTCGGCTGTGTTCGTTATGTGAACTGTTGTTTTGTTTACGGGTACTATCATAGCGCTCGTATGTAATGTTGTCAATAGCTGTTTCAAAAAAGTTACGGATTTTTTTTGCGGCCGTTGACGGATTCTGGCGCAGCGTGAAATTATTTGCCTGAAAAGTTCGGTTTTTACGCGATGGGAGAGGATTTTGAGCCACTTTTATAGTATAATAATAGCAAGCAGAAAGGAACGATGGAAATGATATTTGAACGGGAAGCCGTCATCCACGATGAAGGCGGCATCCATGCGCGCGTCGCGGCGATGATCGTGCAGCGCGCGCAGGAGCTCTGCGAGCGCTATGACTGCCACCTCTACATCCGCAGTGAGCGCAGTGAGCGCTGTGAGATGCACAGCCTCATGAAGCTCGTGGCCCTCAAGGTCGCACAGGGCGATTCGGTCTTCGTGTCATCGGAGGGGGACAACGGGCGGCAGGCCGTCATCGAGATGGTGCGCTTCCTTGAGAGCGACTTCATCATGAATGAAGCTTCGGAGATCCACGGCGTCGACAAGCTGCTGCACGAGAATGCCCTGATGCAGGAGCGCCTGCAGATGATCCTCGAGTCGGTGCAGGACGGCATCTGCGTCGTCGACCGCAGCGGCGAGGTCACCTATGTCAATCCATCGTATCTGCGCATCGTCCACAAGACGCCGGAGATGGTCGTCGGACAGAACGTCTTCGAGACGGCTGCCGACGGCAACCGCTGCGCCGTGTTGCGCTCGGGCATCGCGCGCATCGGCAGCATCCGCCACAAGAAGGATGGCACGACGATCGTCGCCAATGTCAACCCAATCTTCGTCGATGGCGAGATTGCCGGTGTCGTGTCGGTCATCAAGGACATCACAGAGATCCAGACGTTGATGGAGCGCCTCTCGCAGGTCTCGGCCAAGGCCGAGTACCTCGAGCAGGAGCTCCTGCGCACGAAGAAGACGGCACAGGCTTTTGCCAACTACATCGGCAAGAGCGGCAAGGTCGTCGATGTGCTGGCGCTCGCCTCGAAGGCGGCCGACTCTTCGGCCAACGTCCTGATCCGCGGCGAGAGCGGCACGGGCAAGGAGGTCATCGCGGAGGGCATCCACTACGCGAGCGGCCGGCGCCGTGGCCCGTTCATCCGCGTCAACTGCGGCGCCATCCCCGGCGCCTTGCTCGAATCGGAGCTCTTCGGCCACGAGAAAGGCGCCTTCACAGGTGCGGTGCGGCGCAAGCTCGGCAAGTTCGAGCTCGCCAACCACGGCACGATCTTCCTCGACGAGATCGGAGAGCTCGACAAGAACCTGCAGGTCAAGCTCTTGCGCGTCCTGCAGCAGAAGGAGTTCGACCGCGTCGGTGGCGAGGAGACGATACACGTCGATGTGCGCATCATCGCGGCGACGAACCGCGACCTCGAGGCGATGGTCCGCGAAGGCACGTTCCGCGATGACCTCTACTACAGACTCAACGTCATCCCGATCATCCTGCCGTCGTTGCGCGACCGCCCCGATGACATCCCGCTTCTCGTCGAGCACTTCATCGAGAAGATCAGCAAGGAGAACAAGAAGGATGTGCGCGGCATCACGCCGGACGCCATGCAGATGTTCATGCATTACCGCTGGCCCGGCAACGTCCGCGAACTCGAGAATGTCATCGAGCGCGTGATCACGCTGATGGACACCGACCTCATCACGGCGGCCGTGCTGCCTTCTTATATAAAAGGCGATATCGCCGGACGCGAGGTGCGGAGCCTTGCGGATGATACGGTCCTGCCGTGGGAGGAGTACGAGAAGCAGATCATCGCCAATGCCCTGCGCCAGGGCACGAGCTTCAACGGCGCGGCCAAGCTCTTGCGCATCAGCCACAAGACGGTGGCTGCCAAGGCGCGCAAGTATGGCTTGGTATAATTTACCAACACTTGGTAAGAATTACCAATAAAAGGCGCGATTTTGGTAAAATTTACCAAGATTAGGAGCAGATAAAGCCGGATAACGGCGGAACAATCCAAAAACAAATGAGGGTATGGTCCTAGAAGCCTTGTATACAGGGCTTCCGGGTCAAAATAAAAAAATCCTGTACGCTGGAGGAAAGTTGGCACGCATCTTGCATCACTAATAAGTGCTGATTATGTTCCTGTAACGACAGGGAAAGTAAAATTAATGGTTTTTAGATTGGAGAGGTTCAAATGACTCAGGAAACGATTACGATTGAAAACAAGACTGGTATCCACGCTCGCCCGGCTTCCATCTTCGTTCAGACGGCTACGAAGTTCAAGTCCAAGATCCAGCTGCAGGCTAAGGGCAAGACGATCGATGCTAAGAGCATCCTCATGATCATGAGCATGGGCCTCGTCAAGGGCACGGAAGTCACGATCATCGCTGATGGCCCGGATGAAGCAGAGGCAGTCAAGGCTCTGAAGGATCTCATCGAGTCCAAGTTCGGCGAGGAATAATCGCAGCGCTCCATCGAGCACGAGAACAGAAAAGATGAATGACCTTCCTCCGGCTTCGGCGGGAGGAAGGTCATTTTCATCCGTGCAGGGAAATGCACGCGAATGCAGGGAATTTTTCAGGGGGAAAGCAAAATGGCAGAAATCATTCGTGGTAAAGGCGTCATCTCCGGTATCGCCATGGGCAAGATCATGCTCGCGGGCCAGAATCTCGATGGCTACCTCGTCAACTACGAGCCGGAAGACAAAGAGACGGAGAAGAAGAAGGCACAGGATGCGCTGACGGCCGTCGCCGAAATCCTGCGCGAGAGCATCGAGAAGCTCAAGAGCAAGGACATGAAGGAGCAGGCTGCCATCATGGAAGCACATCGCATGATGGTACAGGACCCGATGATGGCCGACAACATCATGGCCAAGATCGAGGAGCTCCTCGGCAATGCGCCGAAGGCTGTCCTCAAGGCTGCTGAAGAGCAGGCCGTCATGTTCGAGCAGATGGAAGACGAGTACTTCGCTGCCCGTGCCGTCGACCTCCGCGATGTCGGCAAGCGCGTTGCCAAGTACATCCTCGGCGTCAAGGAGCCGGAAATCGGCGACGAGAAGGTCATCCTCTGCGGCCGCGAGATCGAGCCGTCGGTCATTGCTGGCATGGAGACGGAGAAGATCGCAGGCGTCCTGCTCGGCTCGGGCAGCACGACGGCCCATGCTGTCATCATCGCGAAGGCACGCGCGATCCCGACGATCGTTGGCCTCAACAAGGAAGACCGCATCGATCGCATCGCAGATGGCGACCATGTCATCATGGATGGCGAGCGCGGCGAGATCGTCATCAACCCGGCACCGGAGGACATCGCGAGCTACGACGAGAAGATCAAGAAGCAGAAAGAGCTCGCTGCTCACTACGCAGCACTCAAGGACCTGCCGGCCGTCACGACGGATGGCGTCAAGGTCGACCTCATGGCCAACATCGGCACGCATATGGACGTCGACAACGCGCTGAACTACGGTGCAGAGGGCGTCGGCCTGTTCCGCTCCGAGTTTGTCTTCATGGGCCGTCAGGAGATCCCGACGGAGGAAGATCAGTTCAAGGCCTATAAAGAGGCCATCGAGAAGTGCAAGGGCAAGCTCTGCGTCATCCGCACGATGGACATCGGCGGCGACAAGCCGCTGCCGTACCTCAACATCCCGGAGGAGGAGAACCCGTTCCTCGGCTATCGCGCCGTCCGCATCAGCCTGCAGCGCCGCGACCTCTTCTTGCCGCAGCTCAAGGCCATCCTGCGCGCTGGCGTTTACGGCAAGGCAGCCATCATGATCCCGATGATCATCAACGTGGCGGAGTTCAAGAAGGTCAAGGAGTTCATCGAGGAAGCGAAACTCGAGCTCGCGCATGAGGGCAAGGCATACTCCGATGATGTCCAGGTCGGCATCATGGTCGAGACGCCGGCAGCTGCCATCATGACGCCGGTACTCGCCAAGTACGTCGACTTCTTCTCCATCGGCACGAACGACCTCGTTCAGTACACGCTGGCAGTCGACCGCGGCAACGCGAACATCTCCTATCTCTACAACCACTTCAATCCGGCTGTGCTGCGCCTCGTCCAGCGCACGATCTCGAGCGCTCGTGAGAATGGCATCTGGGCCGGTATGTGCGGTGAGATGGCCTCGGATCCGAACGCAGCCGTCCTGCTCATGGCCATGGGCATCAGCGAGCTCTCGATGAGCGCACCGTCGATCCCGCGCGTCAAAGAGAAGATCCGCTCCATCAGCTCCGTCAAGGCCAAGGAAATCCTGGCTGACGTCATGGCGATGGAAGACGGCGACGACATCCGCAACTATCTCCAGAAGATCCTCGGCTGATCCACTTGAAGCAGCCGTCGCGCAAGGCAAGGGCCTCCCAAGCGGGAGGCCCTTGTATTGTCTCGGTGTTGCTCGTGGCTGGACAAAAAGGATGCTGTAGAGTAAACTGGAATAGACCATCAAAAAAGACTTGTATCCCTGTAAAGGGAACCCGCAAGGGGAAATAGGAGGGGTAATTTTTGGAAAAAAGAGGAAGTTTCTCGACGCGCCTGGGCTTCATCCTGGTCTCGGCGGGCTGCGCCATCGGCCTCGGCAATGTCTGGCGCTTCCCGTACATCACGGGCCAGTATGGCGGCGCATCATTCGTACTCATCTATCTCGTGTTCCTGGCCATCCTCGGCCTGCCCATCATGGTCGCGGAGTTTGCCGTCGGGCGCGCGAGTGTCCGCAGCGCGGCCATGTCGTTCGACGTGCTCGAGCCGAAGGGGACGAAGTGGCATCTCTACAAATACGGTGCCATCGCGGGCAACCTGCTGCTCATGATGTTCTACACGACCGTCTCGGGCTGGATGTTCTACTACATCTACAAGATGGCGACGGGCGCCTTTGACGGGCTCGACGCTGAGGCAGTCGGCGGCGTCTTCAGCGGGCTGCTCGCCGACCCCGTGACGATGGCGGGCTGCATGATTCTCGTCGTCCTGCTCTGCGGCGGTGTCTGCTACCTCGGCGTCGAGGCCGGCGTCGAGCGCATCACGAAGTGGATGATGGCAGCCCTGCTCGTGCTGATGATCGTGCTGGCCATCAACTCCATCCTGCTGCCGAACAGTGAGATCGGCCTCAAGTACTACCTCTATCCGGACTTCAGCAAGGTCACGGAGTACGGCGTGCAGGAAGTCGTCTTCGCTGCGATGGGGCAGGCGTTCTTCACGTTGAGCCTCGGCATCGGCGCGCTCGCCATCTTCGGTAGCTACATCGGCAAGTCGAAGCGCCTGACGGGCGAGGCCATTTGGGTCATCGTGCTCGACACGTTCGTCGCCATCATGGCAGGCCTGATCATCTTCCCGGCCTGCTTCAGCTACGGCGTCAACCCGGGCAGTGGCCCGAACCTGCTGTTCGTCACCCTGCCGAACGTCTTCAACCACATGCCGCTCGGTCACTTCTGGGGCGCGATGTTCTTCCTGTTCATGGCGTTCGCCTCGATGTCGACGGTCATCGCCGTGTTCGAGAACCTCATCTGCTGCTTCCTCGAGCTCCTGCGCAAGGACCGCAAAGTCATCATCCGCTGGGGCATGCTCATCATCATCCTGCTCTCGATGCCCTGCGTCCTGGGCTTCAACGTCTGGAGCGGCTTCACGCCGTTCGGCCCGGGCTCGAATGTCCTGAGCCTCGAGGACTTCATCGTCAGCAACAACCTGCTGCCGCTCGGCAGCCTCGTCTACCTGGCCTTCTGCACGAGCCGCTACGGCTGGGGCTGGAACAACTTCATCAAGGAAGCCGACACCGGCAAGGGCACGGCCTTCCCGAAGTGGATCCGCTTCTACGCGACCTGGATCCTGCCACTGATCGTCCTCTACATCTTCGCAGCGGGTTACTACGCGATGTTCTTCAAATAAGGGATGTAAGCGGCATGACATTTTGGTGTGAACCTGTGAGAACGGAAAGGGATGGGATGATGCGAAAGAAAACGGGGCGCTTCGCGCTCGTACTGCTCGCCGTGCTGATGCTGTCGGCTGCACTTGTCATGGCGGGCTGCGGCAAGGCGCAGAGCGATGGGACGGGCAGTCCGGCCAAGCAGCAGACGCTCGACGACAAGGTCAATGCGATCGTCGACTCGATGACGACGACGGAGAAGGTCGGCCAGATGGTCATGATCGGCGTCCAGGGTACAGAGGTCACGGATGACAGCCTCTACATGCTGCACCAGTACCATATGGGCGGCGTCATCCTGTTCGACCGCAACATGGAGTCGGCCGACCAGACGAAGAAGCTCATCGCCGACCTGCAGACGCAGGCCGACCAGAAGGTGCCGCTCTTCATCGGCGTCGATGAGGAGGGCGGGCAGGTCGTGCGCGGCAAGTCCTTCCTGACGCCGCCGCCGTCAGAGCAGGAAATCGGCAGGAGCGGCGAGGTCACGCGCGCGGAGGAGTCAGCCCGCCAGACGGCGGAGAAGCTCAAGAAGCTCGGCTTCAACGTCAACTTCGCGCCGGTCGCCGATGTCGGCGATTACGCGCGCTCGTTTGGCTCCGACCCCGAGCAGACGGCAAAGTTCGTCGCGGCGGCCGCACAGGGCTACGAGCAGGAGCACATGATGTACGCGCTCAAGCACTTCCCGGGCATCGGCCGCGGCACGGTCGACTCGCATGAGGATATCTCCTCCATAACGGCCACGAAGGACGAGCTCATGAAGCGCGACCTCGTGCCGTTCCAGAAGGTCATCGACGAGTGCCAGCCCGAGGACTACTTCATCCTCGTCTCGCATCTGCGCTATCCGGCGCTTGATGCGGAAACCCCCGCGAGCCTCTCGAAGGCAATCCAGACGGATTTCCTGCGCGGCAAGCTCGGCTACCGCGGCCTCATCATCACGGATGACGTGGAGATGGGCGCGCTCGCGAAGCATTACAGTTTCCGCGAGCTCGGCGTCAAGGCCGTCGAGGCGGGCAGCGACATCGTGCTCGTCTGCCACGAGTACCCGCATGAGACGGACGTTTACCTCGGCCTGCTCGACGCCGTTCAGGACGGCACGATCCCGATGGAGCGCGTCAACGAATCCGTGCGCCGCATCGTCAAGGCAAAGCTCTTGCATGCACAGTCCTGAGATACAAGATAGATGATGGCAACAAAAAAGACGCTCTGGCATCAAGGGTCAGAGCGTCTTTTCGTGTCTATTCGTTTGTGCTGCTCAGCTGCGCCGCACGGCAGCAAACTCGATCTCGGGCACGTGGTCGATGAGGTTCATCTCATGGGCGAGCTTGTAGAACGTCCGGAGCCCGTCGAGGTACTCGTCGGTGAGGTCCCAGCGGATGATGGGGCCGAGGTATTCCTCGAGCTGCTCGTAGGTGAAGGCGGGCTTCTGCGGCAGGATCTCGCGGATGGCGGCATCCTTGCGAGACGCTTCCGACCGGAAGGTCTGGAAGGCACCATGGATGCGATTGTAGACGAGCTGCAGTTCCTCCGGCTGGCTCTCGGCGAAGCGGCGGCTTGCGACCCAGAGCGCGTAGACCATCTTCTTGCCCGTCATTTTCTTCCACTCGAGGCCGAGGTCGTAGTAGTAGAAGCCTTCGCGCGGATGGTGGTAGAGCCAGAGCGCGTCGTCGCCGATGAGCAGCGAGGCCGTCGCGTCTTCCGGGATCGGGTCCTCCGGCGTGATGTGGCGTACGTAGTAGTTCGGGATGGCGCCGTAGGCCAGCCGCAGGATGATCTTCAAGAGGCAGTGCGACGTCGCCGACTTGGCCGTCAGGATAATCTTGTCGTCCTTCAGCGACTCGATCGGCTTGCGCGAGGCGAGCAGGATGCTCTCGACATCGCCGTCTGTCGAGACGCAGACATCCGGCAGTACGACGAGCTCTTCGCTGTGGCGGGCGTATATGATGGATGAGACATTGCTGACGTCGAGGCGGTGGTTGATGATGTCGCTGTTGAGCTCCGCCGGGACGCCGCGCGCAATCTGGAGCCCGTCCGCTGCGCCGTGCGCATAGCTCCAGGTCAATGGCAGGACATTCAGGAAATTGATGTGTCCGACCTTTGGGCAGGTCATAAAAATCCCCCTTTTTCTGTTCGTAATCTCTTTCATTATACACGCTGGCATCCCGAAAATATATGGGTTTCTTATGTATACGGTATTTTTACGAGAGCAGGCAGTGGGGGAAAGGCTGTTCTTGAACACGATGATACAATATGCTACAATTATCATAGCCATAGTTGATGAAATCAACTGGAAAGTCACATATGCCTGCCCAGGGGATAGGGCAGTTTTTGGGAGGAATGACTCATGGATGAGTATATCAACATAGGACGCTGGTTCTCGGTGTTGCACCGCCGCTCACAGATCTTCGTCGTCGAGGCGTGCGAGAAGCTGCATCTGACGTACTCGGAGTACGTCATGCTCTTGCGCATCTACGACCACGAGGGCGCGCGGCAGGATGAGCTCGCGACGATGCTCTACCTCGACAAGGCCGTCGTGACGCGCACGATGACGATGCTCGAGAAGAAGGGGCTCGTCTACCGCGAGCAGGATGCGCGCGACAAGCGGGCCAAGCACGTCTACCTGACGGAATACGGCAGGGAGCAGCACGCCTACCTGCGCAATGTCATTCAGCGCTGGGTCGACTACCTCGTGGCCGACATGGCACCCGCGGACGTCGAGACCATCGTCAAAGGCTTTGACCATCTCGTCGACAGGGCCTGCCGCGCGGACATCCGCAAACTCGCGCGCGATATCCCGGAAGATCAGCCGCTGGGACCGGCAAAGGGGGATGACCATGCAGAATAATCGCAAGGGACTGGCGCTCATCATGGCGCTCATCATGGCGCTCGCGGCGGCTGGCTGCGGCCAGAAGGCCGCGACCGTCGAGAAGGCGCCGCTCGTCAAGACACAGCAGGCCGGCAGCGGCACGGAAGCGGATACGGGCACGTATGCCGGCACCGTGCGCGGCCGCTATGAGACAAATCTCGCCTTTCAGGTCGGCGGCCAGATCCTCTCGCGCAATGTGCAGGAGGGCAGCCGCGTGCGCGCGGGTGACACTTTGATGGTCATCAACGCGAAGGACGTCGTGCAGCAGTCGAATGCCGGCGACGCGCAGGTCGCACAGGCCCGCGCTCAGCTCGACCTCGCGCAGCGCAATCTCGCGCGCTACAGCGAGCTCTACCAAGAGGATGCCGTCGCGGCCTCGGTGCTCGACCAGTACCAGGCCAACTACGATGCGGCCTTCGCGACGTACCAGCAGGCGCTCGCCACAGCAGCGCAGGGCCACAACGCCCTCGGTTACACGAATTTGACGGCTGGCGCTGACGGCGTCATCTCAGAGATCAAGGCCGAGGAAGGCCAGGTCGTCGCGGCCGGCCAGACGGTCATGACGCTCGTGCAGACGGACGAGCTCGAGGTCGAGATCGCCGTGCCGGAGAACCGCATCGATGATGTCGCAGTCGGCACGCCGGTCAAGGTCTCGTTCTGGGCGCTCTCACAGGAGGTAAATGGCACCGTGCGCGAAGTCGCGCCGATGGCAGACAGCACCTCGCGCACCTACAAAGTGCGCGTCTCCATACCGAATCCTCCAGAGGGCATGCAGCTCGGCATGACGGCCAGCGTGGCGGTGGCGCATGAAGGCGGCAATAGCTCGGCTGGCTCCGTGCTGCCGCTCTCGGCCATCTACCAGACGGGCGATTCGCCCGAGGTCTGGGTCGTCACGGATGATGACACCGTCGCCCTCAAGAGCGTCGAAGTTGAGAATTTCGGCGACAACACGGTGCTCGTGCATGGCCTCGCGCCGACGGATGTCGTCGTGACGGCCGGCGTCCACAAGCTCCGTGAAGGTCAGGCCGTGCGGACGGAGGCGGACAAATGAGGAATCTGACAGAAGTCGCCCTGAAGAACAAGGTCCTCGTCTGGTACTTCATCGTCGTGACGGCCATCGGCGGCATCTTTGCCTACAACAAGCTCGGCCGCATGGAGGACCCGCAGTTCACGATCCGCCAGATGGTCGTCTCGGCCGCCTGGCCGGGCGCGACGGCACAGGAGATGCAGGAGCAGGTCACGGACAAGCTCGAGAAGAAGCTGCAGGACACGCGCGGCCTCGACAATATAAGGAGCGAGACGCGCGACGGCCAGACCATCATCTACGTCGAGCTCTCCGACGAGGTCGAGAAGGCGAAGGTGCGCGACACCTGGAAAGATGTGCGCAACCTCTGCGAGGATGTCAAGACGGAGCTGCCAGAGGGCGTCTACGGCCCGTACTACAACGACCGCTTCGACGACGTCTACGGCTCGCTCTACGCCGTGACGGGTGATGGCTACTCCTACGAGGAGATGCGCCAGCAGGCCGAGAAGACGCGGCGCCTGCTGCTCAACATCCCGAGCGTCCAGAAGGTCGAGCTCATCGGCGAGCAGGAGGAGAAGGTCTACATCGAGATGGACCGCGCCAAGCTCTCCGAGCTCGGCATCAGCCCGCAGGTCATCGCCAATGCGCTTTCGCAACAGAATAGCATGACGCCGGCCGGTATGGTCGAAACGGACTCCGACAACGTCTACGTGCGCGCGACGGGCCAGTTCGGCGATGTCGAGTCCATCCGCCAGATGCCAATAAACGCGGGCGGCAAGGTCCTGCGGCTCGGCGACATCGCCAAGGTCGAGCGCCGCTATGAGGAGCCGGCGGAGCCGAAGATGTACTACAACGGCGAGCCGGCCATCGGCATCGCCGTCTCGATGGAGGACGGCGGCAATATCTTGAAGCTCGGTGACGACCTCAAGGGGACAATCGAGAAAATCCAACAGGACCTGCCCCTCGGCCTTGAGATCCACCAGGTCTCCGACCAGCCGAGCGTCGTCGCGGAGTCCATCCACGACTTCGTCAAGACGCTCGTCGAGGCCATCATCATCGTGCTGGCCGTGAGCTTCCTCTCACTCGGCTTCCGCACGGGCCTCGTCGTCGCAGGCTGCATCCCACTCGTGCTCTGCGGCGTCTTCGTCGTCATGTACGCCGTCGGCATCGACCTGCACAAGGTCTCGCTGGGCTCGCTGATCATCGCGCTCGGCCTGCTCGTCGACGATGCGATCATCGCCGTCGAGATGATGAGCGTCAAGCTCGAGATGGGCAACAGCCGCTTCGACGCGGCCTGCTACGCCTTCCGCGCGACGGCCAAGCCGATGCTGACGGGCACGCTGATTACCTGTTGCGGCTTCATCCCCGTCGCCTTCGCGAAGGGCATGGCCAGCGAGTTCTGCAGCGCCCTGTTCCCCGTCATCGCGACGGCCCTCTTGCTCTCGTGGATTGTCTCGGTCATGGTCGCGCCGCTCTACGGCTACTACCTGATCCGCGTCGAGGTCAAGAAGGACGCGGCGGGCAAGATCGACCCGTATCAGAGCCGCTTCTACACGTATTTCCGCAAGGTGCTCACGTTCTTCCTGACGCACCGCAAGGTCGTCCTCATTGCGACGGCCTGCGCGTTCTTCGTCTCGCTCTTCATGATGAAGTTCATCAAGCAGGAGTTCTTCCCACCGTCGCTGCGGCCGGAGATCCTCGTGGAGCTCAAGTTGCCGGAGGGCTCGTCGATGGCGGCCTCGCAGGCCGTCTGCGACCGCATGTCGGACTTCCTGCAAGAGCGCAGTGATAAGCTCGAGAACTACTCGTACTACGTCGGCCAGTACGCGCCGCGCTTCGTGCTGACCGTCGACCCGAAGGCGGACGCCGACAACTGCTCGCAGTTTGTCATCGTCGCGAAGGACACGGCGGCCCGCGAGGCCCTGGCCAAGGACCTGCAGGCGGCCTTTGCCGATGAATTCTCCGATGTCAGCGGCAACATCCAGTTCATCCAGACCGGCCCGCCGGCCGACCACCCCGTCATGCTGCGCGTCTCGGGCTACACGGTCGAGCAGGCCAAGGAGACGGCAGCTCAGGTCGCCGACATCCTCGCCGAGGACCCCAACAACACGAACATCCAGATGGACTGGGGGCAGAAGAGCAAGGTCGTTCACCTCGAGCTCGACCAGGACAAGCTGCGCAGCATGGGCGTGACGACGCAGGCCGTCTCGCAGATGCTCTACACGGAGATCACGGGCGCCAAGGCGGCGGAGTTCTACACGGGTGACCGCACGATTGACATCGAGCTGCGCCTCGCTGCCGTCGACCGCGAGAACATCGCCGAGCTCAAGGATCTGCCGATTTACCTCGGCCAGGCTGGCTACGTGACACTCGACCAGATCGCCAAGATCTCGTACGATGGCGAGGACGGGCTCATCAAACGCTACGGGCTCATGCCGACCGTCACGGTCAGCGCCGACGTCAAGACGGGCACGGCCAACGACGCGACGAAGAAGGCCTATGATGCGACGAAGGACCTGCGCGAGAGCCTGCCGCTCGGCTGCTCCATCGAGGAGGCCGGCACGCTCGAGGACAGCAACAAGTCGGTGGGCTTCCTCGTCAAGCCCATCCCGGTCATGGTCTTCCTGATCATGACGCTCCTGATGTTCCAGCTCCGGAGCTTCAAGGACATGCTGCTGACCATCCTGACGGCGCCGCTCGGCATCATCGGCGTGGCCATTGGCATGCTCGTGCTCGACAAGGCCATGGGCTTTGTCGCCATCCTCGGTGTCTTGGCGCTCTCCGGCATGATCATCCGCAACTCGGTCATCCTCATCGACCAGATCCAGAAGCATCTGGAGGCGGGCGAAACGCCGTGGGATGCCGTCGTCGACTCTGCCGTGCTGCGCTTCCGGCCCATCATGCTGACGGCCGCAGCGGCCATCCTCGGCATGCTGCCGCTGATGCCGAGCACGTTCTGGGGACCGATGGCCGTCGCTATCGCCAGCGGCCTGCTCGTCGCCACCGTGCTGACGCTCTTGGTGCTGCCGACGATGTACGCGGCGATGTACAAGATCCATAGGCCATGATGATATGACGCAATAAAAAAAGACCGCTCGCTTGAGCGGCCTTTTTTATTGGGTCACGGTAAATTCGGGATATTGCGGCTGATGGCCGTGTGGCGGATGATGTCGTCGACGCGCAGGTCGACGGCGAGCTCCTGCTTGTTGAGCGTCTCGGCGAGCGCGAGCTCGTCGGGATCATCGTTCTTGATGCCCGTGAGGAAGTGCTGCCAGGCCTCGAGCGTCAGCTCCGTGGCCCGCTGGCGCTGGTCGGCGAGGTAGCGGGCGCCGGCGGGCACCTCGACGCTCGCGAGTTCCTGCTGGCGCGCCTTGAGCGTCGGGATGACCTCTTGCTCGATCAGGGCTTCAAGGCCAGCCTTCTGCTCCGCCGTGAACGTGCCGGAGTTCGTCTTGCTCAGCGCGTTGAAGCGGAGCTTGTAGGCGGCGAGCTTCTCGTTGTAGGCGGCGACGATGTTCTTCGTCGCGTCGCTGTACTTGGCGATGTCCTCGTTGTGCAGCGGTGTGACGGCGTCGAGGTAGTCGCGGTAGTTCTTGAGGTAGGTGACCTGCCAGTGGCCGTCCGTCGCCTGTTCCATCGCGGCCTCGAGCGTGAAGTTCGTGCCTGTCCAGTCGTCGCGGATCTCGATCTCCGCCGTCGCCGTCGTGCCGTCCTCGGTGATCTTGCCGATGCCGACGAATGAGGTGTTGCGCAGCTGGCTGCGCGCGAGGAAGCGCTCGTAGTCGATGCCGAGCTGGCGGCCCTTGAGGATGTCCGTGCCCTCAGGCAGGCTCCATTCGCCCGAGCTCACGCGCCGCAGGATCGTGTCCTGCGTGCCGCTCGTGAGCTGCGGCTTGACCGTGATGTAGAACTTCTCGTAGGCGGCCTTGTTGACTGCCGTCAGCGTCGTGTCGTAGGAGAGCAGGTCGGCCGTCAGGTCGTCGTAGCCGCGCGAGGTCACGAGGTCGAGGTTGACGTAGTGGCGGAAGCGGTCCGCGTCCTTCTTCTGGACGGCGACCACAGCCTGCTCGAGCGCGTACTCCGGCGTGCGCTTCTGCGCGTAGAGATGCCAGCCGAAGAAGGCGCCGAGCGCGAGGATCACGAGGATCAGGACCAGCAGGGCCTGGCGGCGCCGCCGCACGCGGCGCTTGCGTATCGTTTTTTCCCAAGTATAATCATCCATCTGGTGAGAGTCCTTTCCGGTCAATAGATTCAGCATATACGATTATCGTTCAGTCTGTACCGTTACCTTATAGTATACTATATGACGTGGCGCGCGTCCAAAAAAACACCAACCGTCATATGTTTTCCCGGGAATATCTGATAGAATAGAAGGTAGAATTCTGTGCTTTGGAGGAAATGCTTTCTATGAAATGGGTTAACCATCAGGTCTTGACGGGCGTCATTGTCTACGCGGCAACGGATGACATGCTGCTGACCATCTACAGCATGGCGGGGGCAATCTTTCCCGACAAGGTTGAGGGCAGCCCGCACGCGGGCAATTACTGGAGCTGGCGCAGCCGCCACCGCGGCTGGTCGCACTGGCCGATGCTCTACCTCGGGCTCATCTTCTTCCTGAGCAGGCTCGAGGAGGGGCAGCTCACGGCGCTGCCGACGGCCGACCTCACGACGATTGGCATCTACATCTGCATCGGTGCGCTCTTGCACATCGCCGAGGACGCCGTCTGCGGCAAGGTGCCGCTCTTGACGCCGTACCACAAGGTCGGCATCCGGCTCTTCAAGGTCGGTTCCGTGTCGGAATACCTCTTCACGATAGCAGCCGTGCTGCTCTGCTACGGCCTGCGCACGCATTTTTCGTTTTTGAGCTGAGAAGTTGAGAGATTAAAGATTCAGGGGATAGGTTAGGGAAGGGGAGTCAACATGACGGATTATCGCACAAGCAAGAAAAAGACAAGCAAGATCCTGCGCCTCATGGCCGAGAAGTACCCGACGAAGGAAGCCGTTTACGAGAAGCTCATCTACCTGCAGTCGTACCTCTCGCTGCCGAAGGGCATCGAGCACTTCATGAGCGACCTGCATGGCGAGTACGCCTCGTTCTTTCACATCCTCAACAACTGCTCCGGCGTCATCCGCGAGAAGGTCGACTACGTCTTCGGCGTGCGGCTGACGGAGGAAGAGAAGGCCGAGTTCTGCACGCTGATCTACTACCCGAAGGAGAAGATCGACCAGATGCGCGCGGAGCGGCGCGCGACGCCGTCGTGGTACCGCGAGAACCTCGGGCGGCTGCTCGAGCTCGCCAAGCTCATGAGCTACAAGTACCCGGCTTCTAAGGTCAGCGGCTTCATCCCCGACCGGTACGCCTCGATCATCGTCGAGCTTATGAACACGCACCCCGAGGCTGATCAGGCGCAGTTCATCTACCTCAAGAAGCTCCTCAATACCATCGTGCAGATCGACAGCGGCGCTGACTTCATCGAGGCGTTCACCGTGCTGATCAAGCGGCTGGCCGTCGACCGGCTCCACATCGTCGGCGACTTCTTCGACCGCGGCAACCGGCCCGACGCCATCCTCAACCTGCTCATGGAACACCCCTCTGTCGACATCCAGTGGGGCAACCACGATGTGCTCTGGATGGGCGCGGCGCTCGGCAGCGAAGCCTGCATCGCGACCGTCGTGCGCAACTCCCTGCGCTACCGCAACACCGACGTGCTCGAGCGCGGCTACGGCATCAGCCTGCGTCCGCTGACGACGTTTGCCTCGCACATCTATCCAGACGAGGCGCCTCTCAAGGCCGCAGAGCGCGCCATCACCATCATGATGTTCAAGCTCGAGGGCCAGCTCATCGCGCGCAATCCCGACTTCCAGATGGAGAGCCGCCGGCTGCTCCACCAGATCGACTTCCGCTCCTCGTACGCGCGGCTCGGCGACGGCCGGCGCTATGAGCTCGAGAGCGCCTACTTCCCGACAATCGACGAGTCCTGCACGGAGGCGGACGTCTACGTGCTGACCGATAAGGAGCAGGAGATCATTGAGGACCTGCGCTCCTACTTCACGGAGAGCGCCGTCCTGTGCCGCCACGTCGACTACCTCTACCAGAAGGGCAATCTCTACACCTGTTGCAACGGCAACCTGCTGTTCCACGGCTGCGTGCCTCTGAACGAAGACGGCACGTTCCGCACGATACGCTTCGAGGGCAGGGAGTACCGCGGCCGCGGCTGGTTCGACTTCTGCGAGCAGCGTGCACGTGAGGCCTGGCTGCACGGCACGCCGCGCGCCCTCGACTTCATGTACTTCCTCTGGTGCGGCAGGCTCTCGCCGACATCGGGCCGCGAGTTCAAGACGTTCGAGCGCGCACTGATTGCCGACGAGAGCACCTGGAAGGAGCCGTCCGACCCGTACTACCGCTACATCGACACGGTCGACTGCTGCGAGCATGTCCTGCAGGAGTTCGGCCTCGATCCGAAGCGCGGCCACATCATCAACGGCCACGTGCCCGTCAAGGTCAGGAAGGGCGAGAGCCCCGTCAAGGCCGGCGGCCGCGCCATCATCATCGACGGCGGCTTCTGCCGTGCCTACCACAAAAAGACAGGCATCTCCGGCTACACGCTCATCTCGAATTCGCGCGGCCTGCGCCTGCTCGAGCACCAGCGCATTGCCGATGTCCGCGAGGCGCTCAAGGCCAACCACGACATCGAGTCCGTCTCTGAGACGATCGAGCTGCAGTCGTGCCACAACACCGTCGGCGACACCGACCAGGGCCACGTCATCCAGGACGAGATCACAGACCTCTACAACCTGCTGCTCGCCTACCAGAATGGCCTGTTGAAGCCGCAGGCGTAATCCATATCCAAAAGAAAGGTGATTCCCATGACCTCTATCGATTCTCTCCCTGAGCCGCTTCGTCAGAAATACGAGAAGCTGCAATCCATCCTGCAGCAGCTCGGCAGCGTCGCCGTGGCCTTCTCGAGCGGCGTCGACTCGACGTTCCTCGTCAAAGTCGCGCACGACGTACTCGGCGATAAAGCCGTCGCGTTCACCGCGGCTTCTGACTTTGTGCCGCAGCGCGACGTCGATGATGCCAAAGCGTTCTGCGCGAAAGAGGGCATTGAGCACCATACCGTGCCGTTCCCAATCCTCACGGTGCCGCATGTCGAGGAGAACCCCGAGGACCGCTGCTACTTCTGCAAGCACGCGCTGTTCGCGCACATGAAGGAACTCGCGGCGGAGCGGGGGCTCGCGGCCGTCGTCGACGGCTCGAACCTCGACGATGACGGCGACTACCGCCCGGGGCACAAGGCGCTCAAAGAGCTCGCCATCGTGAGCCCGCTGCATGAGGCAGGTATGCGCAAGGCCGATATCCGTGCGCTCTCCAAGGCGCTCGGGCTGCCGACCTGGGACAAGCCGTCGTTTGCCTGCCTGGCCTCGCGCTTCCCGTACGGCACGGCGCTGACGCCGGAGGGGCTCGCGCGCGTCAACCGCGCCGAGGAATTCCTCATGGCGAAGGGCTTCCGCCAGCTGCGCGTGCGCGCGCATGGCGAGGTCGCGCGCATCGAGCTCGTGCCCGAAGACATCCCGCGCTTCCTTGAGAAGGGGCTGCGCGAAGAGACGGCGGCCTATTTCAAGCACATCGGCTTTGCCTACACGGCGCTCGACCTGCTCGGCTACCGCACGGGCAGCCTCAATGAGACGCTTCATGATGATGCAGAGACCGCCGAAAAGCCATAAGATTTGCGCTCATCGCGGCGATGATGTACTATAAAAGGTAGCAGTCTTTATACCTATAGAATGGAGATTTTACTGGATGAAATCAGCAACGAAGATTTTATCAGGTCTGATGGTCACGGCCCTCATCCTGCCGGCAGCGGCGGGCACGGCGAGCGCTGCGACGTATCATTCCGATTCCGATACGAGTCTGGGTCTGCTCGATTACCTTGAGAACGAGCACCGCGCCGCGCGCGCCCAGAAGCCGAACCCCGAGAAGGAGCAGCTCAAGGCCGACACCGAGGAGATGAGCAAGCACCTGCGCTACCCGATCGACCCGACGAAGGCCGCACCGGTCGCCTTCGAGGGCGATGACCTCACATGGAACCAGGTGACGGGCGACTTTACGGCCAAGGGCAAGGTCAAGGTCACGCAGCTCGACCAGCACCGCTTCGAGGGCGAGAACGTCGACGGCAACACCATCGACCAGCGCATCCACATCCCGGGCAAGGGCCACATGCTGCAGTTCACGCCGGGCCAGACTGAGGTCATGCTCGATGGCTTCGAGACGAACTACAACTACCGCACGCGCACGGGCACGATGGAGAGCGCCAAGGGCAAGGTCGCCGAGAACTACATGACGGGCAAGAAATTCGAGTTCTACCCCGACAAGATCGTCATCTACGATGGCACGAAGACGAAGTGCAGCGCCATCAACCCGGACTACAGCCTCTACGCGCGCAAGATCGAGATCTACCCCGACGACAAGATGGTCCTGCACAATGTCCGCTTCAAGATCAAGGGCATGACCTTCCTCTCGAAGTCACAGTACGAAGTCAACCTCAAGAAGGACACGACCGTCTCCGACTGGTTCCCGCGTTTCGGCTACGACAAGACGAACGGCCTCTGGGTCCGCCAGAACCTCAAGCAGCCGATTGCCAAGCATGTCGACGCCAACGCCAAGATCGTCTACACGACGAAAAAGGACTGGCGCAATGAGTTCAACGTGGGCTGGGCCAATGCCGGCAACTACGCGCGCGTGACGCAGGGCTACTTCGACGACAGCGACGACAACTGGATCAAGAAGCAGCCGTCGCTGCTCGTCGGCCACACGGCGCGCATCGGCAATTCGCCGTTCCACTACAGCGTCAACGGCGAGTACGGCCGCTGGAAGCAGGGCGAGGTCAAGAGTAACCACAAGATGTACAACGTGGGCCTCAGCTACGACCCCATCCGCTTCGAAGGCTGGAAGCTCAACCTCAGCACGAGCTACGAAGTCACGCATGAGTCGTACAACGACGCCCATTACAGCGGCCTCAACTACGATGCGACGCTGACGAAGGACTTCGACGACCGCTGGTCGGGTTACGGTGCTTACCGTTACCAGAAGAACAACCGCGAGAACTCGCCGTTCGACTTTGACAACGATGACTATTCGCGTAAGTTCGAGGCCGGCTTCAGCTACCGCATCGACGAGAACAACCGCGTGGCCTTCGGCTCGAAGTACGATGTGGACAACCAGTCCTGGCGCAAGTTCGACTACTACTGGTTCCACGACATGCACTGCTCGCAGGTCATCCTGCACTACGAGGGACGCGACAAGACCTGGAAGGTCAAGTGGCGCTTCCTGCCAATCTGATGCAGGGATATGAGCAAGAGAAAGGATGAATGCGTTGCAGCAGGAATACCATGATGCCCTGTCCGGTATGCAGAGCAGGAGCATCCTCGTCATCGGCGACATGGTCGCCGACATCTATCTCGACGGCCGCATCTCGCGCATCTCGCGCGAGGCCCCTGTGCTCGTGCTCGAGCAGGCCGGCGAGAAAGTCGTCGCGGGCGGCGCGGCCAACGTCGTCAACAACATCGCGACCCTCGGCGGCAAGGTCCACGCCGTCGGCCTCGTCGGCAGAGACAAGAGCGCCGACAGGCTGCGCAAGATCCTCGCGAAGAATGGCGCCGACGTCCGCGGCCTTATCGCCGACGACTCGCGGCCGACCATCTCTAAGACGCGCATCATTGCGGGCGGCCGCGCGACGGTCAGCCAGCAGATCGTGCGCATCGACAGGGAGAGCAAGGCGCCGATGGCCCCAGCCGTCGAGGCTGAGCTGCGCGCCTACATCAAGTCCGTCCTGCCGACCGTCGAGGGCGTCGTCATCAGCGACTACGGCTCCGGCACCGTCACCGAAGGGCTCCAGTCTCTGCTCATCGACTACTGCCAGGCCAAGGGCATTCCGAGCATTGTCGACTCGCGCTACGCCGTCCGCCGCTTCCACGGCATCGGCTACGTCAAGCAGAACGATGCCGAGATTGCCGCGGCCATGGGCCGCAATCTTGATACGACAGAGGACATCGTCGCGGCGGCCGAGGAACTTCGCCAAGGGCTCGCGGCCAAGGGCGTTCTCGTGACGCGCGGTGAGCTCGGCATGGTCCTCGTCGAGCACGGCGCCGTCCACGAGATCCCCGTCTCCGACAAGAGCGAGGTCTTCGACGTCTCCGGCGCCGGCGACACCTGTGTCGCGGCCGTCATCCTCGCGCTCGCCGCCGGCATCGCGCCGGCCACGGCCGCGCGCCTCAGCAACATCGCGAGCGGCATCGCCGTGCGCAAGCTCGGCACGAGCACCGTCTCCGTGCGCGAGCTCGCCGAGGCCATCGAGAAATCAAGAGAAGAATACACGTCAAAGTGAGGAAATACCATGCTGATTGACCCCAATGATATCGAGCGACTCTGCGAGATCCTGCGCCGCGCCGGGCAGAAGATCGTCTTCACGAACGGCTGCTTCGACATCCTGCACGCCGGCCACGTGCGCTACCTCGAGAAGGCGCGCTCCTTCGGCGACTGCCTCGTGCTCGGCCTCAACACGGATGCGTCCGTGCGCGGCAACAAGGGGCCATCGCGTCCCATCAACGGCGAGCTCGACCGCGCCGAGGTCGTCGGCGCGCTCAAGGCCGTCGACTACGTCGTGCTGTTCGGCGAGAAGACGGCCGAGACCATCATCGCCAAGGTCCGCCCCGACGTCTACGTCAAGGGCGGCGACTACACGCTCGAGACGTTGCCCGAGGCCAAAATCGTCCAGAGCTACGGCGGCCGCGTCGAGTTCGTCCAGATGGTCGCCGGCCGCTCGACGACGAATGTCATCAAGAAGATTGAACAACTGCAGGAACAGGAAGGGGAGGCATGAGCAGACCGTGAAGAATATCCTGATCGTCAAGATGAGCTCCATCGGCGACGTCATCCACGCCCTGCCCGTGAGCTACGCCATCAAGGAGACGTATCCCGACGCCCATCTGACCTGGGTCGTCGAGCCGCCGGCCTACGACATCGTCGCGATGGCCGCCTGCGTCGACGAGATCATCGTCTTTGAGAAGAAGAAGTTCCGCAGCGTCAAGGGCTTTCTGCAGAACTTCCTGCCGCTGCGCCAGAAGATACAGGCGCGCGACTACGACGTCGTGCTCGACCTGCAGGGCCTCTTCAAGTCGGCGGCCGTCGCCGCGCTCGCCAAAGCCCCGAAGGGGCAGAAGTACGGCATGTGGAACATGCGCGAGGGCAGCCAGCTCATCTCGAAGCCCGTCATCGGCGCCCACTGTCACGATCACGTCATCGAGCGCTACCTCGACACGGCGCGCGCCATCGGCTGCGCGGTCAAGGAAGTGCGCCTGCCCATCCGCGTGCCAGAGCGCGAGCAGCAGCTCACGCGCCAGATCGTCGCGCAGGCCGGCGCCAATATGGCGAATCCCTACACCGTGCTCGTCGTCGGTGCCAGCTGGCCGACAAAATGCTGGCCGGACGGGCACTTTGCCATGCTCGGCGACTGGCTCTACAACCACGGCGTCATCCCCGTGCTCGTCGGCAGTGGCCCCGTCGAGACGCAGAAAGCCGCCGAGATCGCGGCTAAGATGGACATCCCGCCGATCGACCTCGTCGGCAAGCTCAATTTCAAGCAGCTCGCCTATCTCTTCCAGCAGTCGGCGGCCGTCGTCGGCGGCGACACGGGCCCGACGCATCTCGCTGTCGGCATCGGCGCCAAGACCGTCATGCTCATGGGGCCGACATATCCGCGCCGTACGGGGCCCTACGGGCAGATGGAGAACCTGCTCGTCGTCGACCGTGACTGCCGCGAGTGCATGAAGCGCGCCTGCCCACTCGGCCACGACTGCATGGCCGTCATCAAGCCTGAGCAGGTCGAAGAGAAGCTTAAAGCATTGGTGCCAGCGCTCAATGCCGTCACCATCTGAAGTCAAAAAGTCTAGAAGGAAGTTTCTATGTACAAGAATATCCTCGTCATCAACACGATGCACATCGGCGACCTCATGCTCGTGACGCCGGCCCTGCGCACGCTGCGGACGAACTACCCCGAGGCACACATCTCGCTCTTGACGGACAAGCCGCTCGGCGACCTTGTGCGCTGTAACGAGAACCTCGACGAGTGCATCCTCATCGACAAGCACGGCAAGGACAAGGGCCTCCTCGCCCTTGTGCGCTTCATCCGGAAAATCCGCGCGCGCCACTTCGACCTCGTCATCAACTTCCACCGCAATGAGCGCGCCTCGGCCATCGCCGCCTTCTCGGGCGGCAAGCGCATCGTCGGCTACTCGCAGCCCGGCTTCAAGCGCTTCTTCGACAAGGTCATGCCGAACCGCGCCATGGCCGATACGCCGCCCGAGCTCGTCAAGCATCAGGTGCTCTGCCATCTCGACGTGCTGAAAGAGGCCGTCGGCGTCAAGCGCATCGACGACCGCGGCCTCGAGATGATGCTGCCGCCAGAGGAGGAGGCAAAGGCCGCCGCGCTCTGGCAGCAGGAATTCGCGCCAGATGCCAAGGTCATCGCCTTCAACATCGGCGCGAGCTGGCGGACGAAGCGCTGGCTCGACAGCTACTTTGCCGCCTGTGCCGACCGCTTCATCCGCGAGGGCTACGACATCGCCTTCATGGGCGGCCCGACCGACGTGCCGCTCGTCGAGCAGTGCCGCGCGCAGATGGAAGAAAAAGCGAGCAGCCATGTCCACGTCTTCACGGGCAAGGTCAGCCTGACCGTGCTCGCGGGCCTCTTGCGGCGCTGCTCGCTCTTCCTCACGACCGACTCCGGCCCGATGCACGTCGGCGTCGCCATGAACGTGCCCATCGTCACGATGTTCGGCGCGAGCCCCGTGCCGACCTTCTACCCGTACGACGGCAAGGACGTCCTCATCAAGACGCCAGAGAAATGCCATCCCTGCGGCATCCACGAATGTCCGCGCAAGGGGCAGGATAACATGGCCTGCATGAAGAATATCCCTGTAGACACCGTCATGAAGTACGCGGAGGAACTTCTCGCGGCCCATGACGGCGCGCCGGCCTACGAGTGGCCGCCCCATCCGGGCGACTACAAGTGCCGCGTCATTGAACTTTGAGATTTTGAGCCTTTATGCTTGGGATGTATTGAGAGGTGTCCAATGGAAAACGAACAGCTTTATGATTTTGTCGCCCAGCGCACCGCGCGCTGCAAGATCCTCGTCGTCGGCGATGTCATGCTCGACAAGTACTACTACGGCGAGGTCACGCGCATCTCGCCCGAGGCGCCTGTGCCGATCACGCACGTGCTCGAGACGAAGGAGACCTTAGGCGGCGCGGCCAACGTCGCCCACAACCTCGCCCTGCTCGGCTGTGAGACGAGCATCGCGGGCTTCGTCGGCGAGGATTACCACTGCCAGAGCCTGCTCGATAAATTCACGGCCCGCGGCATCGACTACCACGGCCTCATCACGACCGACCGCCCGACGACGACGAAGCTCCGCGTCATCGGCGGCCACCAGCAGATGATGCGCCTCGACTTCGAGGAGTCCGCGCCAATCACCGGTCCTTATGCCGACCGCTTCCTCCACTACATCAACCAGAAGCTCAACGAGAGCCTCGACTGCGTGATCATCTCCGATTACGGCAAGGGCTCCTGCACCGAGCAGAATTGCCAGAAGATCATCCAGGCCTGCCACGCCCACGGCGTGCCCGTCGTCGTCGACCCGAAGGGCACGAACTGGGCCAAGTATGCGCATGCCGACTACATCACGCCGAACCTCAAGGAGATCAACGCGGTGCTCCTCGAGCCCATCCGCAATGAGGACAAGGCCGTCGAGAAGGCCGCGCACTACGTCATGCGCAAGTTCAAGCTGCGCAACGTCATCGTCACGCGCTCCGAAGAAGGCCTCTCGCTCGTGCGCGAGGAAGAAGTCGTCCACATCCCGACGAAGGCACAGGAGGTCTTCGACGTTTCCGGTGCCGGCGATACCGTCATCGCCGTTTTCGCCATGGCCTTGGCCGGCGGCCTTTCGCCGCGCGACGGCGCCTACATGGCCAACCTCGCCGCCAGCGTCGTCGTCGCCAAGCTCGGCACCTACGCCGTCAGCCGCGACGAGCTCATGAAGGTGCTCAAGGGCGAATAATACAGTAAACAGTCACTTTGTGAACTTTGTGATAGCATACAGGAGGAATTCCAAATGATTATCGTAACAGGTGGTGCCGGTTTCATCGGCAGCAACATCGTCAAAGAACTCAACCGCCGCGGCCGCACGGACATCCTGATCGTCGACGACCTCAAGGATGGCCAGAACTACAAGAACCTCCGCGGCCTGCAGTTCATCGACTACCAGTACAAGGACGACTTCCTTCAGAGCATCGAGGACGACGACTTCGACGGCACGGACATCGACGCCGTCTTCCACGAGGGCGCCTGCTCCGACACGATGGAGTACGACGTCAACTTCATGATGCGCACGAACTACGAGTACTCCAAGTCCCTGCTGCACTTCTGCCTGCAGCACCGCATCCCATTCATGTACGCCTCGTCCGCCTCGACGTACGGCGGCGGCAAGAACGGCTTCCGCGAGGGCGACGAGTGCGAGGACGCCCTGAATCCGTACGCCTTCTCGAAGCTCGCCTTCGACCGCTATGTGCGCCAGGTCATGCCTGAGGCCCACAGCCAGATCGTCGGCCTCAAGTACTTCAACGTCTACGGCCCGCAGGAGCACCACAAGGGCAAGATGGCTTCCATCTTTTACCAGCTCTACAACCAGATCAACGAGACGGGCAAGGCGCGTCTGTTCCGCGGCTGGGGCGAAATCGCCGGCAAGCCCGTCGAGGATGGCGAGCAGCGCCGCGACTTCGTCTACGTCAAGGACGTCGTGCGCGTCAACCTCTGGTTCTGGGAGAACCACGGCCCGTCCGGCATCTACAACTGCGGCACCGGCCATGCCCACAGCTACAACGAAGTAGCCAAGGCCGTCATCAAGGCCATGGGCAAGGGCGAGATCGCCTACCGCGACTTCCCCGAGGTCCTCAAGGGCAAGTACCAGAACTTCACCGAGTCCGACACGACCCACCTGCTCGCCGCCGGCTACGACCAGGGCTTCACCGACATGGACGAAGCCGTCAAAGAGTATGTGACCTTCCTCGACAACGGCGGTTACTATGAATACGGAAAATAAAGCCGTCTTCTTTGACCGCGACGGCACCCTCAACGTCGACATCCACTACCTTCACCGTCCCGAAGACTTCATCTGGATCCCCGGTGCCAAAGAGGCCATCCGCCACGTCAACGACCGCGGCTACCTCGCCATCCTCGTGACGAACCAGTCCGGCGTTGCCCGCGGATACTACCCCGAGAGCGACGTCCAGCACGTCTACGACTGGATGAACAGCGAGCTCCAGAAAGTCGGCGCTCATCTCGACGCCCTCTACTACTGCCCGCACCACCCCGAGGGTACCGTGCCTGCCTACACCAAGACATGCAGCTGCCGCAAGCCCGCCACCGGCCTCATCGACGCCGCCTGTGCCCGCTTCCACATCGACCGTGCGAAGTCCTACTTCGTCGGCGACAGCGACGGTGACATGCTCTGCGCCCATAACGCCGGCCTCAAAGGCCTGCGTTATGAGGGCGGCAGCCTGCTGGACCTGGTGACAGATATTATATAATTGTTTCAAGAGGCCTTCTGCTTTTGCAGAAGGCCTCTTGCTCATTTTGCTATAATGGCTTACAATATTAGTTGACTTAGCCAATATTTATAACAGATAAAACATATACATTTTTACCATATTTTGTAGGGGTGCAACTACGATGTTTTCTCTTTACTTTGCAGGGGTACAGCAAGATTTCAAGATAGCCGTACTTCCGCCGATACTCTGTGCATTGTTCCGACTGGCATTTATCCTGATTTATCGGGATAAGAAGACGCCGTCTGGAGAATGGCGCAAATGGCTTACGTGTTTCCGCTATGGATTTTGGTGGGGTATGGACTTCAACGCCTATGTGTTCCTGTATTCCATGTTCCTCGTCTCTATCCCAGGAGCATTTTGGGCATCGTACTATATGATGGGGGACACGGTTCGTCAGATTGGCGTGCTCATCTATGCAGTTATCCTATATACAGCATTTATCGGGCGTCTTATCTTCTATTACCATTTCCACGATACCTACAACCACTTGCTCCTGTTGGGGCGCCACGCCGACAAGAAGAACTTCTTGGACATTTTCTTCAATCAGAATCACGGTGCATGGATCCTGTTGAGCTATATTCCCTATATTGCTCTTTGTTATCTGGTATCATCGTGGCTGCTCGCTCTGCCGTCCATCCCATATCCGACTTTTGATGCATCGAGTGGGCAGTATGCGTTCAATACGGCATTTTTCTTGGCGGCAGTGGCCATCTTCTATTGGTTCCGATACGGCGGCACCTTTCGCCATCGCCATAAACCAGAGTGGGATGAAGTCCCGGCAGTGGTCAAAGACGATGTCTTCATGGGTAAGGCCGTCATCGATGACTTGATCATCCTTGAGAAGCTCTGGCATCAGAAGCTCCATCCATCGCTAACGCATAGCGATGAAGAATCCAATAAGATCATGGCACCAATCCTGCATGGTGGAAAAGATACGGCAGATCATCCGTTTACGGCATTTGAGCGCCGTGCTCAGGGCGCGCGCATCCATAAGCCCAAGCACATTTTCTTCCTTTTCTTGGAAAGTCATGCACAGAGTGCTTTTGATCCTCTCTATGAGAAACTGCATCTCATGGATGCAAGTAAGGCATTTCGCAAGGACGCACATACGATAGCGATAGAGAACTTCTTGCCGGGCGGGATGGTCTCGCAGCCGTCCATTGTCAGCCTGCTGTCCGGCATCTTCGATGCCGACATGGAGCTTAACGAAAATCAGGAGTTCTGGAAGGGCGCATTGCCGACGTCATTGCCAAACCAGCTCAAGAAGCTGGGCTATCAGACGAATTTCTGGTATGGCGGTCCGTTGACGTGGAGCAGTCTGGACCACTTCATCCCGAGTGTCGGCTTTGACCGGAGCTTTGGCGGTTCGGATATTTGCGGCAAAGATGCACCGCATACCTGGCTTGGTGTTTACGACCATATTTTCTTGGACGAGGTGGCTAAGCGCATCGAAGGCGATAGTGGCGAACAGCCATCATTCCATTTTATCTACACGACGTCGCATCATGGCCCATATCTGTTGCCGTTTGAAGAGCTTGGCTTTGACATCGACAAGGTAATGCCGGAGATGCCTGAAGCCCTGCGCCGCGACAAGAAGAACTGGCGCCGCATGGCATCGGCTTGGTATGCGGACCAGTCTGCGATGAAATTCGTCCGCGCGATGAAAGAACGCTATCCAGACAGCCTATTCATCGTGACGGGTGACCATGCTGCAGGTGTCCTGCCATTGGATTTCGATATCGTACCGCGCCGTGAGCCGAACCTACGCGAGCGCTTCCTGACTTCGTTTGCCATGAGCCATCCGGATTTGACGCAAGACATGTTCAAGAATGCTGCGATTGGCAGTCACATGAACATCCTGCCGACCTTACTGGAACTCATTGCGCCCAAGGACTTTTGCTATTATGCAATCCAGCCATCGCTGTTCGAGCCAATCGATCATGTGGTCACGCCGTACTGCTGGATGACGCAAGATGCCATCGGCAGCTACAGCGAGCGCATCGAGCAGGCGCTCCACGTATCGGCAGAGGCTTTGCCGATAAACAGAGACTGCGAACGCTTCAAGGCGGAGCAGAAGGCCTGGTGTGAGCTGACCGGCTGGACAATCCGCCATATCGAGCAGCTGCGCAGCTGATTCCTGCGACGCGATATCACGAAGCTATATTGCCCTGTCGAAAGATGGGGCTTTTTATTTGCGTAACGGACTTGTTTAGAGTAAACTTATGATAAGAAGGATGTCAGAGTCATCCTGTAGAATACATAAAAGGAATAGATTACATGCTGGACTATATAAAAGTAGGAAAGATTTTTTACAACACGAAGCGCTCGCGCGGTGTGAAGCGCCTGGTCGTCTTTGTTGCAAGGTGTCTTTGCCACAGGCAACAGATGGAGCGGCTGCACCAGTTCTTCTCACGCGACGCACTCCTCGCGAAGGTGGCCGAGGAGAACCCGTTTGTCTATGAACAGCCGACGCGCGCCTTCTTCTACAATAAGTCGACGTTCGCGGAGCGCGCTAAGCTCGTCGAGCAGCATATGGACTATCTGGCAAAGCATCTCAAGGAGGATGTGCTTCTTGGCCTCTACAGCGAGAAGCCCTACATCCTCTGGGAAAGCCACGATGAGGGCGGCCATCTGCGCTTCGAGCTCACCTTTCGTCCGGGCCAGCGTAAGGAAGGGCTGCTGTCCGTCGTCTTGCGCCTCGATGATGCAGACCTCTACCAGATGATGTTCTGGATTGCGCCGAACAAGGCCGGTGAATGGGCACTCTGGATTGGTGCGATGCAGGGCCCGAATATGGAGAACGCCAAGGACATCGTCAAGAAGGTCACGAAGCGCTGCCATGCCTATCGCACGAAGAACTTCATCCTGCACGCGACGCAGGAGACGGCTAAGGCCCTTGGTCTCAAGCACATCTACGCCGTCACGAACTACGGCTACTATGCGAACAATCACATCCGCCGCGACCGCAAGCTCAAGACGAGCTTCAGCGACTTCTGGAAAGAGTCAGGCGGCCGTCCGTGTGCTGACCAGCGCTTCTACGAGCTGCCAATGACAGAATACCGCAAGACCATGGAAGAAGTCCCGACGCGCAAGCGTGCCAACTACCGCAAGCGCTATGCCCTGCTTGATGAAGTCGATGCTTCTATTGCGGAGAAGGTCCATGCACTGTTGAAATGACGAGAGAACGAGGGAAATATGAGCTCACTAGCTATCTTGATCCTGACGCGCAATGAAGAAGAGAATATTGTCTCGGTAGTGGAGAATGCAAAGAAGTGCACGGAGGAGGTCATCATCATCGATTCAGGCAGCACAGACCGGACTGTTGACTTGGCAAAGGAACATGGTGCAAAGGTCAGCTTCCGCGCATGGACGGATGACTTCTCGGCACAGCGCAATTTTGCGCTCGAGCAGACAAGCGCCGACTGGGTGCTCTACCTCGATGCCGACGAACGGCTCAATGATGAGCTCATCACTGAGATCAGGCGCATCGTCGCGTCCGGCAAGATGGATGCGCAATATGCTATCACACGTAAATCCGTCGCCTTTGGCGTGACCTTCAGCTATGGCGTGCTCTATCCCGACCATGTCCTGCGCATGTTCCCGCGCGAAAGCGTCACTTGGGTCAACAAGGTTCACGAGCACCCCGAGTGCCTGCTGCTCGCTAAACGCTTGCCGGGCTACATCGAGCATCATACCTATAAAGACTGGCATCAGTGGGAAGAGAAGCTTTGCCTCTATACGACTATTTGGGCAGAGGATGCCTATAAGCGAGGCAAGCGCACATCTTTGCCCAGCATATTCATGCACGGTCTGGGCGGGTTCTTTAAGATGTTCGTAGTACGCCGCGGGTTTCTGGATGGATGGATTGGCTCATATCTTTGTTTTACACATTTTCTTTATACTATGTTAAAATATTTAAAGCTGGAAGAACTGCAAAGATTATCTAAACATTATTGAATACAAGAATACATATAATTTTATAAAGACATGAATGAGGTGATGACAATGCTTGACATGAATAAAGTATGGCCGTGTAAATTGCATCGGATTGCATATTCTGAGTTAACGGATTATGAGGATAGTAGATCTATCGATGGATATGTTGATAAAGATGACTGTAAGAAATTATATGATAAAACAGGTAAGTTGTTAGATGAATTTGAATATAGGCTCGATGATGATGACTTTGATAGACATTTTAAGTAATTGTTGATTCTTATTTTAGTATTACGAGGAGCTGCTTTGAATCATGCGCATTGCCATATTAGAGTCTATCGTTATGCCTGCCGGTCATGAGGTAGAATTTGACCGCATTCTTGTAGAAGAGCTGAAGAAGCAGGGGCATGAGCCGGTGTTCTTTGTTCCGGAGCACTTCCCGTTTAAGCTTGACTATCACTGCGATGTCGAGTATCTGGCGGGCGGCGAGGCGATATCGTATGCGGGCGTTGGCAGGATTAAGCGGCTCTGGCTGTCATTCCAGAGGGAGCGCCGCCGTTTGGCCTGGTTCAACAGCGCCTGCGAAAAGGCGAAGCAGGGCCATTGCGATGCCATCGTCGTGCCGACGAACAGCTGGCGCGTCATGCGCTCGGTCCGGAACAGTGCTATCAAGAACAGCCCAGTCCCCGTCTTGTTCTTATTCCATGGTATCATGCCAAAGGATAGGAATCGCTTCTGCGATGGTGTTAAGAGTCTTCGAGCCTACTCGAATATCCATCTCGGCGCGTTGGGCTTGCAGACGTCGTTCCCTGAGCTGGCTGACTGCCCGAACTTCCATACAGTCATGGCACCGGTCTACATTCCGTTCGATCTGCCAGTCACACCGGAGTTTCATGTGCATAAGCCGCTGCGGCTCGGCTTCTTCGGACAATACCGCCGCGAGAAGAACCTCGACTTTTTCCTGCAGGCATTTGTCAAGGCGACCTTTACAAATCCCGTCGAGCTCACGGTGCAAGGCGCTACCGTGACGCAGGCCGACAGCGATGACTTCGAGCGCTTGAAGCGTGAGTATGCATCGTACGATAATATCCGCTTCCTGCACAAGAACCTCTTGGGCATCGAATGGCAGCGCGAACTCATGGACATTGATGTCTTGCTTTTGCCGTACGGTGCCGAGCGCTACCGCTATCAGCCGAGCGCCATGCTGTTCACCGCAATCGGCTATTACAAGCCCGTTCTGCAGTCTCCCGAGATGAATCCCGAGATCTTGAGCGAATTCAATATCGGCGAAGCCGTCAAGCTGGATTCGGTAGATGTATTCTCCAAGCAGTTGGAACACTTTGTCAACACCTTCCCACAAAAGGCAGAAGAATACCGTCAAGGACTGATGGGGGCAAACGAGAAATACGGACAGGATAAACTGATTCAGCGGATCGTGGGAATCTTGGCTATGAAATCTTGATGGGATAAGTATGTGCAAGATATTGAAAAGATATATAATACGGGCCTGAATAAGTGCACTTGATTTATTCATAATTTTTATATAGGAAACGAAATGACATCTAACACTCTTATCCTATTAGGCGGTATAGACTGGTTAGGAAAATCTATGCAAGTATCTGGTTTAGTTGACGTGGCAAGCGTATATAGATCCAGAAATAAATTGACAAAGCCGCTATTTAAATTACAATATCATACAAACTTACTATACCGTTATCGGTATATATGGTATGGCAATTGGAAAAATCGACTGGATAGATACCACACAGTTATACTTTTTGATGTTTTTGAAGATGTTGATATTATTGAATATATCAAGGAACGATTCCCAAAGATACGAATAATTGTTTATTATTATAATCCGATATATAATCGTCCCCTGTTAGATAGAGTTGTTTCAACTGGCGTAGAAGTATGGTTGTTTGATTTTAGAAACTGTAAAAAATATAGTTTGATGTATAATCCTCAGTTTTATTTCCGGAAGATAGTATTTGCGGAAAAGTTTCCTAACGATATAAAGTTGAAGGATCGTGAATTCGATCTTATTTTCGTTGGAAAAGATAAGAGGAGAATGGCACAGATAGTAAAACTGAATGAATATCTGATAAAAAGAGGGGTAACTTTTTTTATAGGAATATGTCCAGATAAGGGGATCTCGTATTCGAGAGAATATGAACGATTCCTTATGCAGCCTATCCCATATAATAAATATATAGATTATTTAAGACACAGTAGATGTGTGGTAGATATCGTTCAAGAGGGACAAGCCGGATTAACCTTACGTATTATGGAGGCATTATTTTACAATAAGAAAATCATTACTAATAATAGTACGATTCATGATATGAAAATCTTTGATAAACGAAATATCTATATATTGGGAGTCGATGACAGGAACTTAGTCGAGTTCATAAAAGGACCAGTATATGAATGGGATAAGGAAATAAAAAATCGATATACATTTGAAGCGTGGATGCATCGATTTTTTGATAATGAATATGATATAGAGGGATTATGATGTATTGTCCATTAGTTAGCCTCGTTATACCGGTATATAATACAGATAAATATTTAGAGACATGTTTGGAATCAGTAATAAATCAAACGTATAATAATATCGAGATTATAGTAATCGATGATGGATCTACGGATTCTTCCGCTGCTATATGTGATGCATATAGAGATAAAGATTCTAGAATACAAGTAATACATCAGCCCAATCAAGGTATTGGCGCATCAAGAAATCATGGCTTGGATTGTGTCCATGGAGATTATATGCTGTTTGTTGATTCAGATGATTATATTGAAATGAATTTAGTCGAAAAAGCAGTATCACGCCTTCAAAAAGAAAAGTATGATGTGATTTTTTTTGGACATGATGAAATCACAAACCATGGTGTCAGAAAAGCAGTAATGAACTTTGATGCTTCTTTTAATATACAGACTATCCAAGAATATATACTGATAGATCGAATTACAAATTTTTTATGGAATAAAATGTATCGAAGCGAACTATGGAAAAATATTCGTTTTCCTATAGGGCTTCAATATGGGAGTGTAAAATGAAGTGTGTAAGTTACCGGTAACCAATTTACTAACTTACGCA
>ERZ772881.695-NODE-695-length-35481-cov-4.795884_pt1 | contig 35481 bp, 30 predicted proteins | sample MGYA00580581_ERZ772881 | MGnify/ENA primary metagenome ERZ772881 (study PRJEB29015, sample SAMEA2737668) | human gut metagenome | biome: human gut; feature: human-associated habitat; material: faeces | place: China | collected 2012 ...
GGTGCGTTAGTTCAGTTGGTTAGAATGCCTGCCTGTCACGCAGGAGGTCACGAGTCCGAGTCTCGTACGCACCGCAAAAGAGTCATTCGTCAGTGTTGGCGAGTGACTTTTTTTCTATATTCAATTTATCGTGAAAGTTCATTCAAAATAATGCACATTTTATTTGCAAATGTGCATTTTACATATTAACTTTGCACAAAAATTCGAGATTTGCGCAATGGTAAAAACGCCAAGTTTCAATAAATTGCTTGAAGAAACCATTACCGACAACTGGTATAAGGATGCTTTCACCGACTATAAAGGAGCAACACTCCAGTACCATGACGTGGCAAGGAAGATAGAGAAACTCCACATCATGTTTGAGAGTATAGGTTTGCAGAAAGGTGACAAGGTGGCTCTCTGTGGACGCAACAGCTCCATGTGGGCCTGCGCATTCTTGGCAATACTCACTTGCGGCGCGGTGGCTGTGCCTATCCAGCATGAGTTTACTTCCGACCAAGTTTACAATGTAGTGAATCATTCCGATGCGCGATTGCTGTTTGTTGGCGATGTCGTGGCCACACAACTCGACTATGAGCAAATGCCCCATCTGGACGGCATCATCTACATTCCCGACTACTCCATCGTGGTGAGCCGATCTGAAAAAATCACGTATACCAGAGAGCATCTCAACGAGATCTTCGGCATGAAATACCCGAAATATTTCCGTAGGGAGCACATACATTATTATAATGGAGACGCAGAAGACCTGGCCTTAATCAACTATACCAGTGGTACGACTGGCTTTTCCAAGGGTGTCATGCTCCCCTACCGTGCACTCTGGAGCAACATCAACTACCTGAAAAACGTATTAGGAAGTAAACTCCCTAAGGATGCGGACACACTCTCCATCCTTCCCATGGCCCACATGTATGGGATGAGCTGCGAGTTCTTGTTGCAATTCTGCATTGGCAACCATATTTATTTCCTGACACGTTTACCAAGCCCAACTGTCATACAGGCTGCACTTGCCGAAATACATCCATGCGTCATTATTTCCGTTCCTCTTATCATTGAGAAAATCATTCGTAAGAAGATCCTCCCGCTCATCACGACTCCGATGCGGGTACTGATGCACACACCGGGTATTGGCCGAAAGGTACGCGAACACATCTGCCAGCTTGTGCGGGAAGAGATGGGTGGAAATGCCTACGAAGTGATTGTCGGCGGAGCCGGACTGAATAAGGACATTGAGGCATTCCTTGTCGATATAGGATTCCCTATCACCATTGGCTACGGGACAACAGAGACAGGGCCGCTGATCTCCTACTCCGACTGGCACGATTTCGTACCAGGTTCCTGTGGAACGGTGGCGGAGAATATGGAATTGAAGGTTATCAGCTCCGATCCTGCCAACATCCCCGGAGAAGTCATCACCCGCGGCCTTAACGTGATGTCTGGATACTACAAGAACGAGAAAGCCACACAGGCAGCCATCGACAGCGATGGTTGGTTCCATACGGGTGACGTGGGGCGGCTCACACCTGACGGGCACTTGTTCCTACATGGGCGTATCAAGAATATGCTTCTTGGATCTAACGGGCAAAATGTCTATCCTGAAGAAATCGAGGACAAACTAAACTCTATGGCCATGGTTGGAGAAAGCCTGATCGTCCAGCGTGGCGACCAACTGGTAGGACTGGTTCATCCCGACCTTGAAACCGCTGAACAATTAGGGTTCAAAGTGGACGACCTCGGTTCCATTATGGAGCAGAATCGCCTGGAACTCAATAAGCAGCTGCCCTCTTTCTGCAAAATCAGCAAAATACAATTGTACAATCAGGAATTTGAAAAAACTCCTAAGAAATCCATCAAGAGATATTTGTACACAGAAGCCAACAATTAACTCAGCTTTTCATTTTCTTTCAGACAGTCTTTTTTTATAACGAAGATATTTACCACCATGGAAAAAATTCCAAGTTTCAATCAGCTCATTCAAAACAGCATTATTAAGAATTGGGATCGGGATGCACTGACCGATTACAAGGGTGCTACTTTGCAGTATCATGATGTGGCGCGCAAAATAGAAAAGCTCCATATCATGTTTGAAAGCTCTGGCGTTGAGAAAGGCGACAAGATTGCTCTCTGCGGCCGTAACAGCGCAGCATGGGCTGCTGCTCTCTTAGCAGTGCTCACCTATGGAGCCATAGCTGTACCCATTCTGCATGAGTTTACTCCCGACCAAATCCACAACATTGTCAACCACTCCGATGCGAAGCTTCTCTTCGTGGGCGATGTCGTGGCAACGCAGATAAGTCCAGATAAAATGCCAGCACTGGAGGGCATTATCTACATTCCTGACTACTCCCTCGTTATCTCACGTACTGAGAAGCTCACTTACGCTCGTGAACATCTCAACGAGATGTTTGGCCACAAATTCCCTAAATACTTCAGAAAGGAGCATGTTCACTACTACATCGAGCAAAGCCCCGACGAGATGGCTCTCATCAACTACACCAGCGGCACGACAGGCTTCTCCAAAGGCGTGATGATTCCCTATCGTGCCATGTGGAGTAATGCCGATTTTGCGGAGCATGTTCTTGGCAATCTCCTCAAGGCAGGCGACAATGTCATCAGTATCCTGCCTATGGCACACATGTACGGTATGGCCTTCGAATTCCTATTCGAGTTTCTCAAAGGGTGTCATATCTACTATCTCACACGCATACCCTCACCAGCCATCATTGCCGCCGCGTTTGCCGACGTGAGGCCGCGAATCATCATCTCTGTGCCTCTCATCATTGAGAAGATCATTCGCAAGAAGGTCTTCCCAAAACTTCAGGATCCACGCATGCGGTTGCTGCTTAAAATGCCGGGAATCAACAAAAAGATTTCTGAGCGCATCAATGAGCAGGTAACCAATGCCTTCGGTGGCAACTTCTATGAAGTCATTATTGGTGGAGCTGCTTTCTCTCAGGAAGTGGAGCTGTTCCTTCACCGCATTGGCTTCCACTATACTGTCGGCTACGGTGCAACGGAGTGCGCGCCTATCATTGGTTATGAGGACTGGTCACATTTTGTGCCGTTCTCATGTGGCAAGGCCGCCTACCATATGCAGGTTAAAATCGACAGTACTGATCCAGCCCACGTGCCGGGTGAAATACTCTGCAAGGGCCCCAATGTTATGCTTGGCTATTACAAGAATGAGAAAGCAACCCACGACGCCATCGACAGTAACGGTTGGTTCCACACGGGCGACCTCGGACTGATGGATGCGGAAGGCAACATCTTCATTAAAGGCCGGTCTAAGAATATGTTGCTCGGATCAAACGGACAGAATATCTATCCAGAAGAGATAGAAGACAAGCTCAACTCTCTGACACTTGTCAACGAGAGTGTAGTTATCCAGAATGGCGACAAGCTTGTGGGACTGGTTCATCCCGACTACGAGGCAGCCAAGGGAATGGGACTCAACGACAGTGATATCAAGGATATCATGGAGCAGAACCGTAAGACGCTCAATGCCGAACAACCGGCTTACTGCCATCTTTCCGAGATTCGGATTCATGAAGAAGAGTTCGAGAAAACCCCGAAACGCTCCATTAAAAGATTCCTGTATACCCAATAAATCGGGGAGTACGCTCCAACCCATTTGCCTCTACAGTGTAATCGCAACGCCTTTACACCGTAGAGGCATTCCGATTACACCGTAAAGGCAACGCGATTACAGCGTTGAGGCGTTGCGATTACGGTGTAGTCCTTTTTAGAAGCGATATGGCGGAAAGGGCAAGACGTGCTACTCATCTTCTTGTCAATGCAAAGAATAACAGGTAACTTTAAGATAACAGCTTGTTGGAAGAAAGCCAACACCGATCTTAAAATTACCTGTTATTATTTTCTTAAGAAATGCCTTTATAGATCCCAGCCCACAGCAGAAGCACCAAGAACAGCGGCAGAACTGCCGTCCAGACTGCTGATGAGGAACTTCGCCTTACCTTTGAAGATTTTCAGCACGTGAGCGTCAAAGGCTTCCTTCACAGGCTTCATGATCAGATCTCCGGCCTTTGTCATGCCTCCAAAGAAAATGAATGCTTCCGGCGAAGAGAAGGCAGCAAAGTCTGCACAAGCCTCACCGAGCATGTGACCGGTGAATTCATAAATATCCTTAGCCAACTGATCGCCTTTCTCTGCCGCAATACTCACATCCAAAGAAGTGATTTTCTCAGAATCCAAGTCACGGAGCAGCGAAGGACGATCCGTCTTCTCCAACATCTCACGAGCCGTACGAGCCACACCCGTAGCTGAACAGTAAGCCTCCAAACATCCTGTCCGGCCACATCCGCAAGGACGACCCTGCTCGCCGCGGACCATCGTGATATGTCCCAACTCACCGGCAAATCCGTCACAGCCATAGACGAGCTGGCCATTGATAACGATACCCGAGCCAACTCCTGTACCCAATGTGATCTCGATAAAGTTTTTCATACCGCGAGCGGCTCCATAAGTCATCTCACCCAAGGCTGCGGCATTGGCATCGTTAGTGAGAGCTACAGGCACTCCTAATTTCTCAGAAAACATGCTCGCCAAGGGAACAATACCATCATGTCCCCAGACAAGATTTGGTGCAAACTCAATGGTGCCAGTATAGAAATTTCCGTTGGGGGCTCCTATACCCATCGATTTGATCGTACCGATGCCGCCAACTTGCTCGATAATGGCCTGCAGAGCCTCTACGCTTGCCTCCACGTAGTCTTCGACCTTTTCATAGACTTGGGTCTTAATGGCTGTCGTAGCTTTTATGTCACCACGAGAGTCGACAATACCAAACACTGAATTAGTGCCGCCGAGGTCAAGACCAATGACATACGGCTTCATAACGGGTTCTTCCATAATACTATGTTTTTAGTCTGTTAATATCCGAGTATCTGAATTCTCAAATGTTTCTATTCCATGGTTTTAACAACGGCGCAATCACAGATCGTCGCCTTGTCGATGCAAAGTTAATAAAACATTAGAGAAAAGCTAAGAAAATGTAGCTTTTTTTTATAAAAAATGGATCTTATTTTGTGTAACCAATAAAGATTTAGTATCTTTGCGCTAAGTTTGTGTAAATCAGGAATCATTCATCATGACACAAGAAGAAGACATTAAGAATGCCGTCCGAGTTCTCAAAGCTGGCGGCGTCATTCTTTACCCTACTGATACTGTATGGGGCATCGGTTGTGATGCTACGAATGCAGAGGCTGTGGCCAAAGTGTATCAGATCAAGCATCGCGACGACTCCAAGGCTCTCATCTGCCTGGTTGACAGCGATGCACGATTGCAACGATATGTCCGCAACGTGCCGGCTGTCGCATGGGATTTGCTTGATACTGCGATCAAGCCTACGACTGTCATCCTTGATGGTGCCGTAAACCTTGCGCCCAATCTTATAGCTGAAGACGGTTCCATTGCTTTGAGAATCACCAAAGAGCCTTTTTCTCACGAGTTGTGCTATCGATTTCAGAAAGCATTGGTTTCAACAAGTGCCAACATCAGCGGAGAACCTGCCGCGCAAAACTATGCGGACATCAGTCAGGAATTACTCGACAGTGTCGACTATGTATGTTGGTCGCGCCGGCAAGAGCATAAGCCACACACGCCAAGCTCCATCATTAGACTCAGACCGAATGGCGAGGTAACAATCATTAGAAAATGAACTTTGCATATGCATTGAATGATGAAGACTAAAGAAAAAGCATGAAGATTGACCAAGTTATAGCTTGGAGAGAGCATCATCTCACAAACAGACAGGCAACGTCCTTGTTGGCATTTGCTATCGGTGTGCTGGCCTCGCTTGCCGCCTTTCTCTTGCACAAGCTTATCGCCCTGATACAGAACTTCCTCACCGACGACTTCGTTGCCGACCGCGCCAACTGGCTCTACCTCGTCTTCCCCGTCGTAGGCATTTGGCTGACCATGCTTTTTATTAAATATGTTGTAAGAGACAATATCTCTCACGGCATTACACGGGTGCTCTATGCCATCTCCACAAAGCAGTCAAAGCTAAAGCCCCACAACTGTTGGACTTCGCTCGTTGCTTCTGCACTGACCATTGGCTTCGGTGGTTCTGTGGGAGCTGAGGCTCCTATCGTGCTTACGGGGTCCGCCATTGGCTCCAATTTGGGACGCATCTTCCACATGAGCAACCGACAACTGATGGTTCTTGTCGGATGTGGAGCCGCCGCAGCTATCGCCGGCATTTACAAAGCTCCTATCGCAGGATTGGTCTTTACACTTGAGGTGCTGATGATTGACATGAACATGGCCTCTATAGTACCGATTCTCATCTCGACCATCACCGCAGACGTCGTGAGCTACATACTTGCTGGTACAGCCACGATGTTTACCTTTCAGCTCGACAGCGCATGGAGTGTAGAACGTGTACCAGGCACCATCCTCTTTGGCGTGTTTTGCGGATTCGTGAGCCTCTACTTTATGAGAGGTATGACTTGGTGTGAAACACAATACAGCAAAATGCGGAGGCACCCTTATGAAAAGCTCTTCACGGGGGGACTGATCCTTAGCATCCTCATTTTCTTTTTCCCATCGCTTTATGGTGAGGGATGGAATGGATTGGCCATCTTGTTGAGCGGGAAAACACCCGACAATTGGGACCAGATCATGAACGGGTCCTTGTTCTATGGCCATTCTGAGTTGCTCGTCGTGTATATTGGCCTTGTCATCCTTACGAAGATTGTAGCCACAGCCTCTACTAACGGTGCAGGAGGTTGCGGTGGAACCTTTGCGCCTTCATTGTTCGTGGGAGGATTCGCAGGGTTCTTCTTCTCACGTATCTGGAACATGGAGATGGTCGGCACATACCTCCCTGAGAAAAACTTTGTGCTCTTAGGTATGGCTGGAGTAATGGCAGGGGTGATGCATGCGCCTCTGACAGGTATTTTCCTCATTGCGGAGATAACCGGAGGTTACCAGCTCTTTGTGCCACTGCTTATTGTGGCTGTTGTCAGTGTGATAGTCATCAGCATCTTTGAGCCTCATAGCATTTATGCCATGCGCTTGGCACGTGAGGGAAAACTGCTCACCCACCACACCGATAAAAGCATACTGACGTTGATGAACATGGACTCTGTGATTGAGAAAAACATCACTTCCGTCAAGCCAGGACTGCGTTTAGGGAAACTCGTCAGTGTCTTGTCCAACAACGATTTCAACTATTTGCCGGTCGTTGACGATGATGGGCACTTGCTTGGAGAGATCGATATTCTTAAAATAAGGCACATTGTCTTTAGAACAGAGCTTTATCAAAAGTATACCGCGGCACAACTTATGACTCCCGTCCCCGCATTTCTCTACAATAATGAGCCTATGGAAAAGGTGATGAAAAAGTTTGATGGAACCAATGCCGAGGCCTTGCCTGTAGTTGATATCAACAATCATCTGATGGGGTATATTTCACGAATGAGACTCTATCGGGTTTATAGAAAAATGGTTGCCGATTATTCTGCTGAGTAGCATAAATAAGGAAAAATGTTGTTATCATAGAATAAAATGAGTAACTTTGCAGAGATTTATAGATAGCTCATTATGCCCTTCCCGATACATATCGATATTTTAGAACTGATCATTAAGGGAATCATCATTGGTGTGGCCGCATCTGCACCCATGGGCCCTGTTGGCATTCTCTGTGTTCAGCGCACTCAAAAAAAAGGCCGTTGGTATGGTTTTGCAACAGGCGTTGGTGCCTCGGTCAGCGACTTGATCTATGCTTTGATTTCAGGTGCAGGTATGTCGTTTGTCGTCGATTTCATCAACAATCCTGTCTACAAGTTTTATCTTCAACTTGTTGGTGGAATAATGTTGTTGGCTTTTGGGCTGATTAGTTTCTTCAGCAATCCATTAAAAAACGCGCGCAGTGGAGGACAGAAAGAGAAAGGCACATTGCTCCACAACGGAGTGACAGCGTTCTTCATCACCTTTTCCAACCCTTTGATTATCCTGCTCTTCATCGCTCTCTTTGCCCAATTCAACTTTATCATTCCCAAGCGACCGGTTCTTATGGCTGTTGGGTATGCCTCTATGATAGGCGGAGCCCTGCTTTGGTGGTATGGGCTCACGTGGGTTATCGACAAGATACGCAGCAAATTTGACCAGACAGGAGTGGTCATCATCAATAGAATTATTGGAGGATGTGTCATCTTCTTCTCTTTAATAAGCCTCATCGGCACTATTTTTAATATCTATCTCTTTCCGAAATTGCAACAGTAGCCTGCAGTTATGGGATAAAACATGCCACGGTAACATATGTTTATTGCACAGCAACTCAGAAAAAAAAATATCGCTGAATATCTGCTCTATATGTGGCAGATAGAAGATCTCATCCGTGCTTACAGCTGTTCGCTCAGCCAAATCAAGAAGGAATACATCAGTAAATTTGCCAAACTCACTGCCGAACAAAAGGAGGAAGAGACTGACTGGTTTGGCAATCTCATTCGCATGATGAACGAGGAAGGAAAACGTGACAGAGGCCATCTGAATATCAATGCCATTGTTCTGCAAGATCTTACCGACTTGCACCAACAACTTCTCGATAGCAACCACTTCCCTTTTTATAATGCGGAATATTACAAAGTTCTTCCTTTCATCGTAGAGTTAAGGAGAAAAGGCAATGAGCAGTTTGAAGAGATTGAGACCTGCTTTAATGCACTATACGGCAAAATGATGTTGCAAATCCAACAGAAAGAGATTTCTCCTGAGACAGAACATGCATTCAACGAAATAGCTACTTTTGTCGGAATGCTCAGCGATTACTATGTAAGGGATAGAGAAGAGGGGTTGGATTTCGGAGACAATAATTAAGCACTAAGCATATGAACATTCTTGTAACAGGCGCCAACGGACAACTTGGCAACGAAGTACAAATTGTAAGCAGGCAAGCTGTCAAAGATAATTATTTCTTTACAGATGTCTGCGATGGATATGAAAAGCTCGACATAACAGCCATTGACAAAGTACGCAGCTACGTTGAAGAGCATGACATACGCTGCATCATCAACTGTGCAGCATGGACCAATGTGGATAAGGCAGAAACTGCAGGCGATATTGTAGAAGCGCTTAATGCCACTGCTCCAGAGAATCTTGCCAAAGTAATGAAGGAAAACAATGGCCTCCTCATTCACATCAGCACAGATTACGTTTTCGGTGGCGACCCCTATAACACACCATGCAACGAGAATCAGAAAGGAACGCCTACGGGAGTCTACGGACTGACCAAGCTTCACGGTGAACAAAAAATCGCAGCCACAGGATGTAAATATCTCATTTTCCGTACGGCATGGCTCTACTCAGAGTTCGGCCACAACTTTGTGAAAACCATGCTGAATCTTACCGCTACCAAGCCACAACTGAAAGTCGTCTTCGATCAGACGGGCACACCTACATACGCCGGCGATCTGGCTGACGTAATCTTCCATATCATCGAGAACCGTCTATTCGAAAGAAAGACTGGCATCTACCATTTCAGCAACGAGGGTGTCTGTAGTTGGTACGACTTTACAAAGATGATTGCCCTGATTGCTGGAAACAACAACTGCAATATAGAGCCATGCCACAGCGACGAATACCCTTCACCCGTGACACGCCCAGCCTATTCTGTGCTCGACAAAACAAAAATCAAGGAAACTTTCGGTATAAAGATCCCCTATTGGCTCGACAGCCTCAAGAAATGCATGAACAATATCAACAATGAATAAACAAATCGAAAGAAGGCGAACATTTGCCATCATTTCCCATCCTGATGCAGGCAAGACAACGTTAACAGAGAAGTTCTTGCTCTTTGGCGGACAAATACAAGTCGCAGGAGCCGTCAAGAACAACAAGATTCGCAAGACGGCTACCAGCGACTGGATGGACATTGAGAAGCAGCGTGGCATTTCCGTCTCCACATCGGTCATGGAGTTCGACTATCTCCCCGAAGGCCAGAGCGGAGAACCCTATAAGGTCAATATCCTCGATACGCCTGGACACCAGGACTTTGCGGAAGATACCTACCGTACGCTCACCGCCGTTGACTCCGCAATCATTGTTGTTGATTCCGCCAAAGGTGTGGAGGCGCAAACCCGGAAGCTCATGGAAGTATGCCGGATGCGCAACACACCCGTCATCATTTTCATCAACAAGATGGACCGTGAGGGGCGCGATCCCTTTGACTTGCTTGACGAGCTGGAGCAGGAGCTCAACATCCGCGTGCGCCCTCTTTCGTGGCCCATCGGCCAAGGAATGAAGTTCAAAGGCGTCTACAACATTTTTGAGCACAACCTCAACCTATTTACCCCCGACAAGCAGCGCAAAACACGGAAAGTGGAAGTCGATGTACAGTCATCCGACCTTGAACAGCATGTGGGTGAGGACTTTGCCACAAGGCTACGCGAGGACCTTGAATTAGTGGATGGAGTTTATCCTGAATTCAACGTCAAAGACTATCGGAAGGCAGAGGTGGCACCCGTATTCTTTGGATCTGCCCTCAACAACTTCGGTGTACAGGAACTGCTTGACTGCTTCGTGCAGATAGCCCCCGATCCTCAGCCTACAAAGGCAGAGGAAAGGATAGTAAAGCCAGACGAGCCCAAGTTCACTGGATTTATTTTCAAGATCACGGCAAACATTGATCCGAATCATCGCTCATGCATTGCCTTCTGCAAAATATGCTCAGGCAAGTTTCTCCGCAATCAGCCCTACTACCACGTAAGACTCGACAAAAGTTTACGGTTTTCCTCCCCCACACAATTCATGGCACAACGCAAGAGCACTGTGGACGAGGCATGGCCGGGCGACATTGTCGGTCTCCCCGACAATGGTATCTTTAAGATAGGCGATACGCTCACCGAGGGAGAGAAGCTGCATTTCCGCGGCCTCCCCTCCTTCTCACCCGAGCTATTCAAATACATCGAGAACGACGATCCCATGAAATCGAAGCAATTCCAGAAAGGCATTGAGCAGCTCATGAACGAGGGTGTGGCGCAGATGTTTGTCAATCAGTTCAACAACCGCCGTATCATCGGCACTGTCGGACAACTACAATTTGAAGTCATTCAGTACCGTCTTGAACATGAGTACAACGCTAAATGCCGTTGGGAGCCCGTTCATCTCTACAAAGCCTGCTGGATAGAAAGTGACGATGCAGAGGAACTGGAGAACTTCAAAAAGCGAAAATATCAGTATATGGCCAAAGACATTGAAGACCGTGACGTCTTTCTCGCTGACTCAAGTTATGTGCTGGGCATGGCCGAGGAAGACTTCAAGCACATCAAGTTCCACTTCACCAGCGAATTCTAAGTGCAGGCCTCCAAGAGGCCTGCATCTTCTTTGAATAGCCGGCGCCTTTAAAGAGGGCTCCGGCTATTTTCTTTTAGATAATAATCTCCTGCAAATGAGGGACATACGGCAAACTGTCAAATATCAGCAAAAAGTTACAAATTCTCCTCATTTTTTATGCCAAACAGAGCCATAATTCGCCGATTTTTATTTAAATTTGCCATTGGGAACCTTAAGACTTGAGCTTATGAGACCGTTTTCTACTATACCCTTATTACTGGCACTGATGTTTTCAACAGAAGTGTTCTCACAGGAGCTGGCTTCCGTTGCAGGCAAAGTCACGGACAGTGAAACCCATGAGGCCATCGCCTACGCATCAGTGACTGCCGGCGATGGGCACTACGCTACCGTATCCAATGCCGATGGCGAGTTCATCCTTCGGTTGCCTTCCGACAGTAAAGGCTTTACAGTGTCGCACATAGGCTATGCTACGCGAAAGTTGAAACTTACAGGAGACAGAAACCATATTGCCGTCAGGCTACAACGTACGACTATCATGCTTGACAATATCCTTGCGGCACGCCCTGAGGATGTGGTGAGAATCGCGATAAAAAGCATTGCCGACAACTATGTCTCGGTACCGGTCATCCAAAGATGTTTCTATCGGGAGACGACACAAAAAGGGAAACGATTCATCTATGTTGCAGAGTCTATTAATGACATGTACCGCACTCCTTATTCTCAAGGCATTACTGGCGACCGCGTGGCAATAGTGAAGGCACGGAGACTCGTCTCTGCGAGTCCCAAGGACACGCTCGGAGCAAAACTCATAGGTGGACCGACAACCCCACTGACCCTTGACGCTGTCAAGAACCTTGACTTTCTACTCAATGAGGACAACCTGCAATATTATGATTTCTCCATGCTGCCCGCATCCACCTCCGATGGTCTCGGACAGGTGAAAGTGAGCATAAGGCCAAAGAAAGGAGCTTCGATAGCATGTCCTTATGCGCTGCTATATGGTGACATCTATATTCTTACCAACACTATCGGCATCACACATATCGATATGAGCCTTGATCTCAGCAATAAGACGAAGGCCACGAATGCCATGCTTTACCATAAGCCCCTCGGCGTAAAGTTCAAACCTAAGGGTATGACCTTGTATCTTACCTATAAGCCCGGCACAACAGGAAGACTGACGCTGAGTTACCTGCGAGTTGAAACGAGCTTCACATGCGAATGGAAAAGAAAACTGTTCGCTGCACCCTACCGCGTGACATCAGAGATGGTAGTGACTGACGAGCACACTGATGGCGTCAAAGCCATCAAATCGAGGGACTCGTTCAAGGAGAGGGAGTCACTGTTTGACCATCCCGAATATTTCGGAGACCCTGAATTCTGGAAGGACTACAACATCATTGCGCCCACAGAGAGTCTGGAAAACGGCATCAAGAAACTCAAACGGAAAATCATCAACAACGAATGAGCGGGAAGAGACATGTCTTCTTATGCGTCTTCATACTGACTGAAAGGAGATGCTGAAAGTGGGATGTCATTGTCTATCGGTCGTAGGACAATCGTCATGCGGCCGAATGACAATTGCCCTACGAACAAATGATGATTGTCATGCGTTCGGGTGACAATCGACAGCGGGCTTTGAAGTGTCTACATTTGGCCGTTTGCAGATGATTGCTTAACTTTGCAATGATCTACAGAAAATCTTTTAGCTCATGGAAATCAATTACGAAGAACAAAACATTGAGAACGCACAAGGCTCCGGTAAACCTCAACGCTTCGTTCGTCTCAGACATCGCAAAGCCTTGACGGTGGAAGAAATAGAAAACAAAATTGAGCAGTCCACCACCTTGACGCGTGCCGATGTGCGTGGCGTGCTTGCCGAGCTGCGACGTGTCATCGTTGACAGCCTGTGCGAAGGGCGCCGTTTTCATCTCCAAGGCATCGGCTACTTATCGCTCTCTGCCGGTCTTGCACTTCCCGAAGAGCGTAAGGAGGCCACCGTCACAGGAAAGGACATCTATCTGCGAGGCATCAACTTTCTGCCAGAAGAGAAGTTGCTCAACACGATCAAGAAGCAAGTGTCCTTCCATAAAAGCGACTACCCTTCAAAGTCTATAACTTATACTGCCGAAGAGTTGTGGCCGAAAGTAGAGAGCTATCTGTCTTCACATCAGTATCTTACAACCCGCATTATGCGTGAGGAATTTGTGCTGGGCAAGAACAAGGCGCTGGAATGGCTTACGAAATGGGTAGAAGACGGGCACTTGACGAAACAAGGAACCCACCATCTGCCCATCTATTTCAGAAAGCCGGATTGAGAACAACCCTTGAGCCCTGCCATCAGGACATTCAGCCCAGAAGCGACAAAAGCATTGGAAGTCACTCCGGATACGTCATATTCTCAGGACGCAGATGCTCAAGCACCTCATCAAGGAATTTCCGGGCTTCCCATTTTGCCATCGGCAGGTCATGGAGCAGCCAGTTGCCACAGTCGCGCGGAGCGGCTCCAGGAATGTCTCCCTCAAAATCAGCGATATACCTGAATGTCCTGCGCATAAGATCAGCAATATCTTGCGGTTCCAAGTCGCCACGGAGCAGAAGATAATTGCCTGTCAGGCATCCCATAGGCCCCCAATAGATGACCTTGTCCTTCCATTCCGCATCATTTCTCAAGAATGTTGCCGCAAGATGTTCTATGGTATGAAGTGCTCCTGCATGCACCACCGGCTCACGATTAGGTTCTTTCATCCGGATGTCAAACGTTGTGACGGTCTCGCCTCCAACCTCGTCCTTACGCGATACATAAATGCCACGGAGAAGTTTCTCATGGTTGATAGTAAAAGAAGGTATCTTTTTCATCGTTGTGTATTATAAATCTATTGACTCAATAAATAACCGTGTTACCTCAAAGCTGCCCTCAGCGGCACGGTTCCAAAAGTCAAAGTATTGAGAAGCTTTGGAGTCTTTCAATGGCACATCGCTGATGACGCGGAAAGAAATGAACGGTGTCTTGTAAATATAGCAGGCCTGAGCAATGGAACAACTTTCCATATCAACCGCCGTCGCTTTTGGAAACATAGAGAGAATTTCCCGCATTTTCTGTTGCGAATCTACAAACCAATCCCCACTCACCGTCAGTCCCTTAACGATTTTGCTGTCTCCTGGCACCCGCACCGCCAAGGCCTTGTCCACAAGTCCAGCTTCCGATTTGAAGCGTGACGGCATACCTATTACCTGCCCAAAGTCAGCATTGTCTCCACAATAGACATCATGATAGACACACTCCGAAGCCACCACCACATCCAAAGGATTCAAGGCGATGTCGGCTCCACCTGCACATCCTGTTGAGATAATGAGATCCGGGTGATAATTGTCTATCATCTCGACAGCTCCAATGGCCGCGTTCACTTTACCAATGCCGCATTGCTGCAATACGATTTCATGGCACCCCATAGTGCCAAGAATAAAATCATTATGGTGATGACGCTCTGCAGAGGCACCATCAAGCAATGAACGGAGCTGTGACAGCTCCTTCTCCATCGCCACAATAACTCCTAACTTTTTCATAACAATATCTACTAAATTTGCATGCAAAGTTAAGAAAAAACACTACCTTTGCCGCATAATAGACAGAAAACTTATGAAAACATTGAAGAAATGCCTGCCAGACATTTTGGCAGTGATTCTTTTTATCGTATTGTCTGTGGCTTACTTTGCTCCCGCCGACTTTGAAGGCCGTATCCTTTTTCAGCATGATTCTGCAGCTGGAATCGGCGCAGGCCGTGAGGCACAGCAATATCATGAGAAGACCGGCAAGACAACAAGGTGGACCAACGCACTTTTTGGCGGAATGCCTACGTATCAGACAGCACCCTCTTACAGTAGCAATACGATTCTCAATAAAGCCATATCGCTCTATCATCTTTGGCTTCCCGACTACGTATGGTTCCTGTTTGCCTATCTTTTAGGCTTTTACATTCTTCTCCGAGCCTTTGACTTCAAGCAATATCTCGCTGTCCTCGGCTCCATTATCTGGGCATTCTCAAGCTATTTCCTGATCATCATTGCTGCCGGACATTTATGGAAAGTGATGGCACTCGCCTATCTGCCGCCCATGATTGGTGGCATGGTGCTTGCTTATCGCGGTAAATACCTCTGGGGTTTCACGGTGACTGCCATCTTCACGGCGTTTGAGATCAACGCCAACCATGTGCAAATGACCTATTATTACCTGTTCATCATCCTCTTTTTGGTCATTGCATGGCTCGTGGCTGCCATTCGTCAGCACTGGCTCCCCCGCTTCTGGAAAGCCTCGGGAGTCGTGGCTGCAGCGGCAATTATCGGTATCTGCATCAACCTTCCCAATCTTTATCACACCTGGCAATACCAGAAAGAAAGCATGCGCGGGAAGAGTGAGCTGGTGAAGAAAAATACAACCGAGCAGACTTCAAGTGGACTCGACCGTGACTATATCACGCAGTGGAGCTATGGCATTGACGAGACGTGGACACTCCTCGTGCCTAATGTCAAGGGTGGTGCCAGCGTACCCATGGCTGCTAACACCAAGGCGATGAAGAAAGCAGACCCGCAATACATGCAGGCCTACCAGCAACTCGGACAATACTGGGGTGACCAGCCAGGCACAAGTGGGCCGGTTTATGTAGGCGCCTTTGTGCTCTTACTCTTCTTCCTTGGCTTGTTTATTGTGAAAGGACCCGTTAAATGGGCCTTGTTGGCAGCTACCGTTCTGTCCATTCTTCTCTCATGGGGCCACAACTTCATGGGCTTCACCAACTTCTTCATCGACTACGTGCCCCTATATGCCAAATTCCGTACGGTGGCCTCCATTCTTGTTATCGCTGAGTTCACCATTCCCTTGCTGGCGATGATGGCATTGAAGAAAATCATTGATGAGCCCGACACACTCAAAAGAAATAAGAAATGGTTGTGGACATCGTTCGGTCTCACGGGCGGAGTCTCACTTCTCTTTTGGCTCGCCCCTACACTGTTTTTCCCCAATTACATCTCTGCAACTGAGATGCAGCAGTTTGGACAAATCGCCCAACAAGGTGCGGAAGCCTCACAGTTCATCAGCGGTCTGGAAGCTAACCTCACGACTGTACGTGAGTACATCTTCACATCCGATGCACTGCGGTCATTCATCATCATTGCTATTGGCATGGCGTTATTGCTGCTTTTCTATCTGAAAAAACTTAACGCAAAGTTCACGGTTGTATGCATCGCGTTGCTCTGTCTTGTAGACATGTGGCAGGTGGACAAGCGCTATCTCAACGATGCCATGTTCGTAGAGAAGAGCGTTCGCGACACCCCCCAACCTATGACGGAGACTGACAAGCTCATCCTACGAGACAAAGGTCTCGACTATCGTGTGCTCAATCTTGCATCCAATACGTTCAATGAGAACGAGACATCTTATTACCACAAGAGTATCGGCGGTTACCACGCAGCTAAGTTACGCCGCTACCAAGAAATGATTGACGCCTATATAGTACCGGAAATGCAGAAGATGATGCCTGCTATCGCTAAGGCTGGAGGAGACATGACGAAAGTAAACGGCGACTCCATCTTCCCTGTTCTGGATATGCTCAATGCCAAATACTTCATTTTCCCACTGCAAAACAACCGTACAGTACCTTTGCAGAATCCCTATGTGAACGGCAACGCCTGGTTTGTAGACAAAGTCTACTATGCAGCTAACGCTAACGAGGAGATTGCCGAGGTAGGCCAGATCAACCTCAAACACGAAGCCGTTGCTGACCGGCAGTTTGAGTCAACACTGGGTAAGGCTACAAGACAAGACGGGGAATCCATGGTGACGCTGAAAGGCTATGAACCCAATCACCTTATTTATGAGGCTAACTCCGCAAAGGGAGGCGTGCTCGTCTTCTCAGAAATCTATTATCCAGGCTGGACTGCAACCATTGACGGCAAAAGCGCAGAACTCGGTCGTGCCAACTATATTCTCCGCGCATTGCGTGTGGTGCCAGGCAAACACGAGATAGTGCTCGACTTCCATCCTGCATCTATCCGTAACACCGAAGCCGTTGCCTACGGAGCTTACTTACTCCTCTTTGTTCTCATCATCGCAGGGATCTACACTGAGTGGAAGAAAAAGAAGAAACAACAATAACAATGAGGATCTCTTCATGGAAAGGAGCAATGGCAGTCATGCTACTGCTCCTTCTGTTTCCAGTTAGCGGCGTTTCAGCTAATAATGCCAGAGAGGCGCGCGCACTGTTCAATTCTGTATGGGATATGTACACATCGCCCAACGGAGTATCACTTGGCTACTCAGTCAACATCATCGGTATCTACAAAACGGCCGGTACAATATGGGTAAAAGGAAAGAGACAACACTATCAGGAAAAACGTTACTGGGGTTGGTCAGATTCAAAACACTTCTATAAGGTGGACATGAAAAAGAAAACGGTGGATGTCCACAACCCCGACTCGCCCAAACGAGATAAATACCTGTCCAAATTCACCTTTACACCCGACGACTATAACTATGGCTGGGCCAATGAGAAGGACGGCTATGTTATCAGTCTTGACGCCAAAGACAATGTAAAAAGTAGCATTAGGCACGCTAAGCTTGTGCTCGACCGTCAGACCCATTATCCTATTGCCTTGAAAGTGAAGGTGGCTTTCTTTTGGACGACAGTGAAAATCATTAACTTCCATCCTGGCATCACGGACGATGACATCTTCATTTTCCCCTCTTCGCGGTTCAAAGGCTTCCAGTTCACCAATCACTGGCCCGACTGAGCCCTTTGCCTTACAGCCTCGAAAAGCAGGATAGCGGCCGAGACCGATACGTTAAGGGAGTCGAGCTGCCCTCTCATCGGAATGCGGATATGCGCGTCGGCAGCTTCGCGCCAAGTGTTGGTCAGCCCTGTCGACTCCGTACCCATCACGATGGCAGTGCCACACTGCATGTCAGTATCGTAATAGAGACGGGAATCCTGCAATTGAGCCGTAAGAATCTGCATGGCGTTTTTCTTCAGGAAGGCAACACACTCCTCTGAGGTGCATGCCACCGTCGGCACCGTAAACACGGCTCCAATGCTTGACCGAATAAGGTTTGGATTGTAAAGATCAGTCAGCGGATCGCACACGATAACGGCATCAGCCGCTGCGGTATCCGCTGAGCGAAGCACCGCACCAAGGTTGCCAGGCTTCTCCACGCGCTCCAGTACCACCACAAGGGGATTGTGAGGAAGGCGTAGGTCATCAAGGGTAAGCTTCTTGGATCTCATCTCCGCGACCACACCCTCAGTACTTTCACGGTAGGCAATGTGGCCGTAGACCTTCGGTGAGACCGCATAGCCGCGCCCCTCATGAACTATCGCAAGGATCTCAGCCGCACCCTCATAGCTCTGCAAAATCTCAGGACAAACAAACAATGTGTCAACCTCATAACCCGAATGAAGGCAGTGAAGCACCTCGCGCGCTCCTTCGACGACGAATAAGCCTTCCGACTGACGGAAAGCCGATTTCTGCTGAAGCAGTGCGAGTCGCTTGATCTTCGGGTTTTGCGTGCTCGTAATGATTTCCCTTTCCATATTTCACAAAATTACTGATTCTATGCCAATTGACCAAACTTTTCCGTAACTTTGTCTGGACAAGCCCACATGGGTATGCCTCACACGAACAATAGAAACAGGAACAGTCCACGTGAGGAGACGTTATATATAAAAGGTATGAAAGTAATTATATGAGGGCAATGGAGTTCAGAACTATTGTTGACATTCCCCCAAGTCCTTGGAAGATTGGGCCTTGCGAGCGCATGCTCTTCGTCGGTTCTTGCTTTGCCGACAACATTGGCCGCCGGTTTGCAGAAGAGCAGTTCAGGGTTGTAGTCAACCCTTTCGGTGTGATGTACAACCCTGCAAGCATTCTCCACACCGTGGAGCGATTGCTTGCTGACAATGCCATGCCTTTCCAGTCGGGAGAACCTGGCACTGCCATCTTCACCCTCGGCACCAATCACGTCTACATCCTCAAGGAAACAGGAGAAATCGTTGACAACTGCCACAAGCGGCCGCAAAGTCTTTTTCTGGAGCAAAAGCTGTCCATTAATGAGTGTGCCGACTATCTCAACCGCGCTGTCAGCCTCATTACAGGCCACTTCCCTAAGGTTCATTTTCTGTTCACCGTTTCCCCCATCCGCTACCGCAAGTACGGCTATCATGGCTCACGACTCTCAAAAGCTACTCTCCTCCTTGCTATCGATACACTTCTTCAAAGTGACAGCTCTCGACTTATGGGCTATTTCCCTTCCTATGAGATATTGGACGATGAGTTGCGCGACTATCGTTTCTATCAACCCGATATGCTTCATCCCAGCAGCCAGGCAGTAGACTACATCTACGATCGCATGGCGGAAGCCTATTTCTCTGATGCCACCTTCGCCTTTCTCAAGGAGTGGAGGCCCATCCGCGCCGCACTTGGCCACAGGCCCCTGCACCCTGACAGTGAGGAATACCGGCTGTTTGAGCTGAAGATGGAAGAAAGACTTAGACGGTTAAGCGAGAAATATCCCATATCCCTTCCGATATCTCTTCCCAAATGACACTGTTGTTTCGATTCCCTCCCCCAATCTATAAATAGCAAAGTTCAGCCCTTGTGACTGCTCGTGGCAACATGGATTGTCAATGTCTTCACGGGCGGTCACAAGGGCCGAACCTCACATATGGGCGTTTTATCACACCCTTTGCTTGCCTTTTTTTGAAGGATGACAGTACTCAGTCTTTGCCTGCACGTTTCCGCTCCAAATGGTCGAGGATGATCTTGCGCATGCGCATCGACTTCGGCGTAACTTCGACATACTCGTCTTCCTTGATGTACTCAAGACACTCCTCAAGGCTCATAACGGTCTTCGGCACAATATGTGCCTTATCGTCGGATCCACTGGCACGCACGTTGGTGAGCTGCTTAGCTTTGCAGACATTGACGACAAGATCGTTGTCGTGTACATGCTCGCCCACAACCTCACCGGCATACACTTCTTCGCCCGGATCAATGAAGAACTTGCCACGATCCTGCAGTTTATCGATGGCATAGGCATAGGCCGTACCCGTATCCATAGACACCATGGAGCCATTTGTGCGACGCACGATCTCACCCTTGAAAGGCTGGTACTCCTTGTAGCGGTGCGCCATGATGGCCTCTCCCTGACTGGCAGTAAGCACGTTGGTACGCAAGCCGATGATGCCACGTGAGGGAATGTCAAAGGTGATGTTCACGCGGTCGCCTTCGGTATCCATACCTGTAAGGTCACCTTTACGGCGTGTCACCATATCCACCATTTTTGATGAATACTCCTGCGGCACATTGATGTCAAGTTCCTCGACAGGCTCACACTTCTGCCCGTTAATTTCCTTGTAGATCACTTGCGGCTGTCCTACTTGCAGCTCATAGCCCTCGCGACGCATTGTCTCGATGAGCACGGAGAGATGAAGCACGCCACGACCCTTGACGATCCAGCGGTCGGTGTAGCCTTCTACCATATCAACACGCAAGGCAATATTCTTTTCCAATTCTTTCATCAGGCGGTCGTTGATCTGGCGCGAAGTACAGAACTTGCCCTCACGGCCAAAGAACGGCGAGTCGTTGATCGTGAAGAGCATTGACATTGTGGGTTCATCCACGGCGATGGGCGGCAGCGGTTCTGGATTCTCAAAGTCAGCGATGGTGTCGCCAATCTCGAAGTGTTCTAATCCGATGACAGCGCAAATGTCACCACTATCAACCGACTCCACACGCTTATGAGTGATACCTTCGAAGGTGTGAAGCTCCTTAATCTTGGTCTTTTCCTGAGTGCCATCGCGGTGACAGATCGTAATGTTCATACCGTCTTTCAATGTGCCACGATGCACACGACCCACGGCAATACGTCCCGTATAGTTGCTGTAATCAAGAGACGTAATGAGCATCTGCGGGGTCCCATCCAAGTGCTTAGGCGCGGGAATAATCTCTACGATCTTATCGAGAAGGTAGTCGATATTGCCGGTCGGCGTCTTATAGTCGGAACCCATCCATCCATTTTTGGCTGAACCATAAACGACTGGGAAGTCGAGCTGATCCTCAGAGGCGTTGAGGTCACACATGAGATCGAACACCATCTCATAGACTTGTTCGGGCCTGCAGTTGGGTTTGTCCACCTTATTCACCACAACGATTGGCTTGAGGCCTATCTTCAGAGCTTTCTGCAACACAAAGCGTGTCTGCGGCATCGGGCCCTCAAAGGCATCAACTAAAAGCAGGCAACCGTCGGCCATGTTGAGCACACGCTCTACTTCACCACCAAAATCGGAGTGCCCCGGCGTGTCAAGAATGTTAATCTTTACTCCTTTCCAGTTTATCGAGACATTTTTAGAAAGAATCGTTATCCCTCGCTCACGCTCCAGATCGTTGGAGTCGAGCACCTCGCCACTATCATCCTTTCCATCTCGGAAAAGCTTTCCGGCGATCATCATCTTGTCGACCAATGTGGTCTTGCCATGGTCAACGTGCGCAATCACTGCAATGTTACGAATGTCTTGCATCTTTTACCTTTGAGATTTGAGAGTTGAGGATGGAGAGTTATGATGACAGTAAGTACTATGATTCTTCACCCATCTCTCTTCACTTGTTATTCTTATTCGGTGGCAAAATTACAAAAAATACTGGGAAATCATTGCTAATCGCCGAATTTTTAGTAACTTTGCATCCGCATTTCCGGAGAAGCCGGAGCATTCGAGGCTGTCAAGGTTGTGATTAAGGCCTGCAAACGGCAGAAGGATGTCATTGATGCACCAATAAATTAATCCATTCATTACACAATGTATTTAGACAAAGAGAAGAAGGCTGAGATCTTCAGCAAGTACGGCAAAGGTACAACAGACACTGGTTCAGCAGAGGCACAGATTGCGCTGTTCACTTATCGCATCGCCCATCTGACAGAGCACGTGAAGGCTAACCACAAAGATTTCGTGACCACCCGCTCACTGACACAGCTCGTCGGCAAGCGCCGCCGTCTGCTCACCTACCTCAAGGAGCGCGACATTAACCGCTACCGTGAGATCATCAAGGCTCTCGGCTTGCGTAAGTAATACGCTAAAAGCATTTATAGAAGCTCAACCCCGTCATCATTAATGATGGCGGGGTTTTTATGGTCCTGCCTTTTGAACTCTGGGGAAAAGGAAAACATGGCAGCAACTCTACCCTTTCGGTTTCAACAGACTGTACTTTTTCCTTCCCTTGACATAGTATTGCCACAAAATGCAGAACATATTCCGCTCTGGTACAGGGTTGACCGTTCGGGTGGCAGCAATCTTGCGACGGTCATTATCAAAATCATGTCTCCAACGACGGAAAGCCCGTCGGCCGCGCAACACCGCCTTAAACTCCCCAAAATTTCGTTGGAGAAGGAGCATCTCAAAGGCGGCAAGCCAATCCAGGAAAAACCTCATCCGCATTACACCACGCAACTCATTGTCGGGCAAATTCTTATAAAGCATGGTCAGGTTATTGCGAAAGTTGAGGAAGGTTTTCATCGGATTGCCTTTTGGCAACGTGCCTCCGCCCACATGGTAAACCTTGCTTTCCGGATAACATATAATTCTCCGGCCACACTGTCTCAACCTCCAGCAGAGATCGATCTCCTCACAATGGGCAAAGAACCGGCCGTCCAACCCACCAACTTTCCAATAATCAGATGAGCGGATGAAAAGGCAGGCGCCCGTAGCCCAAAGTACGTCGGCAGGGTAATCGTACTGACCATTGTCCCACTCAACGGTGTTGAAGATTCTTCCCCTGCAAAAAGGATAGCCATATCGGTCAAGGAAACCTCCGCATGCCCCAGCGTATTCAAAACTGTCCTTATCTGACTCCGACAGCAACTTGGGCTGGCAAGCTGCCACGTCAGCATGGGCATCCATCAACTCCAGCAATGGCGTGAGCCAATGATGAGTAACTTCCACGTCGGAGTTGAGCAGCACATAATATTCGGCATCAATCTTTGCTAAAGCGCGGTTATAGCCCTCAGCAAAGCCATAGTTACAATCGAGACGGAGAGTTCTCACCATCGGATATTCCTCTGCCAGCATCTCCAACGAACCGTCAGTAGAGGCATTGTCGGCCACCCAAACCACAGCCTCGTCCTGAGAATACTCGACCACCGTGGACAAATAGCTTTTTAGCATGGCCTTGCCATTCCAATTGAGAATGACGACCGCAATTCTTCTGTCAGTGTTCATAGTAACTGCCCCTTGAGCGCACTCTTATCAATATTGAATTCTCCTAATCTCACCCGCACTATCTTATTGTCAAGCCGGTCGTTATCGTCCGACGGCGGGAGTTCTACACGGATATAGTTGTCCGTAAATCCATGCATAGCCTTGCCGTGGGCGGCTTTTTCAAAGAGCACATCAGCTTCCTGACCAATATGTGCAGCATAAAAAGCAAGCGTTTTCTCATCCGACAATTTCAGTAAATGGTGGACACGGTTTTTCTTGTCCTTGTCAGGCACTATATAATTAATGTGTAAGGCTGCGGTACCCGGTCGCTCAGAGTAAGGGAAAACATGGAGTTGGGTGACCGGAAGCGAACTGATGAACTGATAACTGTCCTCAAAACACTCGGGCGTTTCGCCACGGCATCCCACCATCACATCTACTCCAATGAATGCATCGGGCATGAGTTGCTTGATGAGTCGAATCTTATGGGCGAAGACATCCCTTGAATAGCGGCGATGCATGAGCCTCAACACCTCGTCACTTCCACTTTGAAGGGGGATGTGGAAATGCGGCATGAAGGCGCGGCTACGCGCGCAGTACTCTACCAACTCATCACTGATAAGATCGGGCTCGATGGAACTGATGCGGAAACGGCTGATGCCCTCCACGCCGTCAAGCGCTTTGACCAGGTCAATGAACTTCTCACCTGTTGTCTCTCCAAAGTCGCCAATATTGACTCCGGTGAGTACGATTTCTTTTCCGCCCTCTTGCGCAGCCTGCTCAGCCTGGGCAACAAGTGAGGCGACAGAAGGATTGCGTGAGAGACCACGTGCGAAAGGAATGGTGCAATAGGTGCAGAAGTAGTTGCATCCATCCTGCACCTTGAGGAAATAGCGTGTCCGGTTACCGCGTGAGCACGAAGGCTGAAACTTCTTGATGTCCTTTGTCTTGACGTGGTGAAAAAGATGCCGGTGTCCATCGATACTCTCATTTTCCGGCTGTGCGTTGGTCCACGCGTCGTTGAGATACTGAATAAGATCTGCTTTCTCGTTTGATCCAAGTACCAGATCCACACCATCCATCTTACTCACCTTCTCGGAGTCGAGCTGCGCATAGCACCCTGTCACCACGACAAAAGCGCCTGGATTTTCCCTCACCATGCGATGGATGGCTTGCCGACACTTATGATCCGCCATCTCAGTTACCGAACAGGTATTGATCAAACAGATGTCTGCTGTTTCCCCTGCCTTTATTTCCACAACGCCCATTTCGCCAAGAATCTTGGCGAAAGTCGAGGTCTCGGAGAAGTTAAGCTTGCATCCTAATGTATAAAAAGCGGCTTTCTTGCCCTGGAAAGCTGATGTGTCTATCATATCTCTTTCTGAATTTCATGCAAAGGTACGGCTTTCTTAAGACTTACACATTATATAATAGTACATTTTTATCCATGTTAAGGCACATAGCAAGAGCCTTTCTCATCGCTGTGCAAATGTTTAACATTTGTTTACCTTGCGTATTCATCTGATTACCAATACATTGCAAAAAAGTTACATAAAAGCCTAAAAAAAAGTCGATAAAAAATGAACAACGTATTAAAAAAATGCCTACCTTTGCAGCGTTGTTAATGAACAAGATTGTTTTACAGATTTAAAAAGCAAAGAAAATGAAGAAATTAGTTTTAATGTTCGTGGCTATTGCAGCTATCTCTTTCGCATCATGTGGTAACAAAAACCAGAGTGCAGCTCCTGCTTCTGATTCTGACACAACAGCTGTTGCTGACACAACTGACACCGCTGCTGTTGACACTGCTGCTGCTGATACAGCTGCTACTCCTGCTAAATAAGTTGGTATCTCCGTTAGCACGAAATAAAAAAGATTGAGAGACTCCGCCTCAGGCTTTGCCTGAGGCGGTTTTTTGTATATAGGCAAACTCCGTCTCGCTCCTCTCTTGGCAATGCAAAGGCAATGCGTCTACAGTGTAATGGCAATGCGTCTACAGTGTAATGGCGATGCGTCTACAGTGTAATGGCAATGCGTCTACAGTGTAATGGCAATGCCTTTAAACGTAGAAGTTTTTTTATTCCAACTTTCTTCCCCGCTAATATATATTTTTACTAACTTTGCACATGGCATTCATTTGTTTTCAGAATACATGCATTCTATAAGATATTTCATATTACTCTTCACCATAAGCCTCGGTCTCACCTGCGCGCAGGCACAGTCAATGCAGAACATGGCTTACCTGCAATATATCGATCAGTTCAAAGATCTGGCGATAGAGCAAATGGAGCGATACCGCATACCGGCAAGCATCACGCTGGCCCAGGGACTTTTTGAGAGTTGCGCAGGGCAGAGCCGTCTTGCCACTGTAGGCAACAACCATTTCGGCATCAAATGCCATGGATGGGACGGGCGGTCCATCAACGCTGACGATGACGAGCCCGACGAATGCTTCCGCGCATACGACAACGCCAAGCAAAGCTACGAGGACCACAGCCGCTTTCTCCGCAACACTCCGCGCTATGCCATGCTCTTCCAGCTCAGTCCCAATGACTATAAGGGATGGGCAAGGGGGTTAAAGGCTTGCGGCTATGCCACAAACCCACGCTATGCCGACAATCTCATCAACATCATCGAGCTTTACCGCCTCTACCAATACGACCACGCCAAAGGCTACGACCATTTCATGGCCGACCGCTATAACGCACGCAGCCACAACTATTCGCCAAACGGCTTCCACCCCATTACCAAATGCAACAAAAACTATTACATTGTAGCACGGGATGGTGACACCTTCCGCAGCCTCGCCAAAGAGACAGATATCTCCAGACGTAAACTTGCAAAATATAACGAGCGGGACAAAAACGACGTGTTGCACGCCGGAGACATTATCTATTTAGAGAAAAAACAGAAAAGGGCCTCGAAAGTATTCAAAGGCAAGCCACATATCGTCAAGGTCGGAGAAAGCATGTATTCCATCGCTCAATTGTATGGTATCAGGCTGAAAGACCTTTATAAAATGAACCACATGAGCCCCGACGACTCCATCGTAGTAGGGCAGCAACTTAAAGTCAGATAATCATGAAACGACTGTTTTCCTTCCTTATTGCCGTTTTGGCAGCAGTGGGCATGTATGCCCAGAACTTTGACGACTGGTTTCAAGACAAGACTCTTCGTATCGACTATATCTTCTCCGGTAACGACCATCAGCAACACATTGCCGTGGATGAGCTCTGCCAGTCGCCGCGATGGTATGGCAAACGACAGCACCTCAACGAGGTGCCTATGGAGGGCAACGGACAGTTAACGGTGCGCGACCATGCTACGGGAAAGGTCATCTACCGCAACTCGTTCTCCACGCTCTTTCAGGAATGGCAGTCTTATCCTGAGGCAAAACAAACCGACAAAAGTTTTGAGAATGTCTTCTTGATACCTATGCCTAAGCACGCTGCCGACGTCACGCTTGAACTCCGCAACAACCGCCGGCAAGTATCTGCGGCACTCACTCATGAGGTAGACCCCAATGATATTCTTATTCGGCATATCGGCGAGCGGGGACTGACGCCTTATGTTTTCCTGCAGAAAGCAACTGACACCACACGGTGCATTCATATCGCCTTTGTTGCAGAAGGATACACCAGGGCCGAGATGCCCACTTTTCTGGCCGATGCCCGCCGTGCCATGGGCTATATCTTCTCTTATGAACCATTCCAGAGCTCACGCACCAAGTTCAGCTGCGTAGCCGTAGAGGCGCCTTCCGAGGAGAGCGGTGTCAGCATCCCTGACAAAGGCATCTGGAAAAAGACAGCCCTGCTCTCCAGCTACGACACTTTCTATAGCGACCGCTATCTTACCACACTGCATCTCAAGAAGCTCCACGACTGGCTGGCGGGCATTCCCTATGAGCACATCATCGTTCTCGTCAATACCAACCGCTATGGCGGCGGCGGCATTCTCAATAGCTATGACCTGTGTGCGGCTCACCACCCCACGTTCCGGCCTGTTGTCGTGCATGAGTTCGGCCACAGCTTCGCAGGACTTGCCGATGAATATGCCTACGACACAGAGGAAGTACCCATGTATCCCCACGATGTAGAGCCATGGGAGAAAAACATCACTACAAAAGTCAATTTCAAAGGCAAATGGGAAAACCTCATCGGAAAGGACCCGAAAGCAGGATTCTACGAAGGAGCTGGCTACAGTCCTAAAGGCGTTTACCGTGCCTATCCCGACTGCCGGATGCGCACCAACGAGAATCCTGAGTTTTGTCCTGCCTGCAAGCAAGCGCTACAAGGAGTAATAGACTTCTATACGAAATAGCACCATGATTTTTTATCTTTCCGACACTGGAAACACAGGCTGGGCAGCTAAGACCATTGCAGAAAGAACAAGCGACAGGCTGCTCTTTATCCCAGAGCTACTGCGTAGCAGCAGTACCACCTTTGAGTTAAGGAGAGGCGAGAACCTCGGTCTGTGCTTCCCCGTGCATGGTTGGCGACCGCCGATGATTGTACGCGAATTCATCAAGCGGCTACGCATCAACACGGACGGACACTATGTCTATGCACTGTGTACAGCCGGTGACAACATTGGTGAAACAATGGATATCCTCAGTAAGGACTTGAGCGAAAAAGGAATAAGACTCAATGCGTCGTTTTCACTTATCATGCCTGAGTCGTATTTAGGTCTTCCATTCTTCAATGTAGACAGCCCAAATAAGGAAAGGGCCAAACAGGAAACAGCTGAGAAGGAATTGAATGGTTATCTCCGTGAGATCGTCGACAAGAGGGAAGTGCGCCACCTTGTCTGTGGCCACTGGCCGCGCTTGAACTCCCGTTTACTTGGCGGTTTCTTTGTCCGACACCTTATTACCGACAAGAAGTTTGCAGTTGACAGCCGCCGCTGCGTAAAATGCGGTATCTGCGCTGATGTCTGTCCAACAAAGAATGTAATTGGCGGACTGGGTTATGAACCCAAGTGGAAACACGACGGTTCATGCATTGCGTGCTTTGCCTGCTACCATCATTGTCCACACCACGCCATCGACTACGGATCGTTAACCAAACATAAGGGACAATACTTCTTTGGAAGAAAAAGGAATTGAAAAGTAAGAAGTTAAAAGGCAAAACGTTTGCCATGTCAATAAAAAAAGGTATCTTTGCGCCTTGAAAATATCAACAGATAATGCCTGAAATTTCAGTTCGTGGCCTTGAGATGCCACAGTCACCTATACGCAAACTCGCTCCCTTGGCAGCAAAAGCTAAGGAGCGAGGCATTAAGGTTTATCACCTCAATATAGGCCAACCAGACCTTCCTTCTCCGCAATGTGGGCTTGATGCCTTGAAGCATATTGACAGGAAAGTGCTGGAGTATTCTCCCTCTCAGGGCTATCTCTCTTACCGTGAGAAGCTTGTCAAGTATTATGCCAGATACGACATCAACGTCACTCCTGACGAAATCATCATTACCTCAGGAGGCTCAGAGGCCGTGCTTTTCGCTTTCATGAGCTGCCTGAATCCCGGTGATGAGATTATTGTTCCTGAGCCGGCATATGCCAACTACATGGCTTTTGCCATTTCTGCCGGAGCCAAAATACGCACCATCGCCACCACCATTGAAGAGGGATTCTCTCTGCCAAAAGTGGAGAAGTTTGAGAAACTCATCAACAGCAAGACGCGTGCTATCATGATCTGCAACCCAAACAACCCTACAGGATACCTCTATACAAGGCGCGAGATGAACCAGATACGCGATCTTGTAAAGAAATACGACCTTTATCTTTTCTCCGACGAGGTCTACCGTGAATACATCTACACGGGAAGTCCTTACATCAGTGCCATGCACCTTACAGGAATAGAGAACAACGTCATCCTCATTGACTCTGTATCAAAACGCTATTCAGAATGCGGTATCCGCGTCGGCGCATTGATTACACATAACAGTGAGGTGCGCAAGGCTGTCATGAAGTTTTGTCAGGCAAGACTCTCCCCGCCACTTATTGGGCAAATCATAGCGGAAGCCTCTCTTGATGCGCCGGAAGAGTATTACCGTAACGTTTATGATGAATACGTAGAGCGCCGGAAATGTCTCATCGACGGGCTTAACCGCATTCCCGGAGTCTATTCTCCCATCCCCATGGGAGCCTTCTATACTGTGGCCCAACTGCCCGTTGACGACTCCGAAAAGTTCTGCCGTTGGTGTCTCGAGTCATTCAATTATGAAGGCGAGACCATCATGATGGCTCCAGCATCAGGCTTTTACACTACTCCGGGAGCTGGCTGCAACCAAGTGCGTCTGGCTTATGTCCTGAAGAAAGAGGATCTCAGAAGGGCCCTCATCGTTTTGAGCAAAGCACTTGAAGTATACCCAGGAAAGACATTGTAATAAAAACATTATAATGAATCTCCCACTTTTCTTAGCAAGAAGGATCTACGGTGACCACGGCGACAAGCACAAGGTGTCGCGACCTGCCATCACCATTGCCACAGCAGGTGTGGCAATAGGATTGGCTGTCATGATTGTATCAGTTTGTGTCGTGCTTGGCTTCAAACATACCATTCAAGGCAAAGTCATCGGTTTCGGATCACATATTCAAGTGACTAACTTCGTGTCGCAGACCGAAGCGGAGCAGTATCCTATTGCCGCCAGCGACAGCATGATGAGTGCCATTCGAGCCATCAATGGTGTGAGGCACGCTGAGAGATTTGCTTATCAGCAAGGCATTCTCAAAACCGACAGCAACTTCTTGGGTGTCGTTCTCAAAGGCGTAGGAAGCGAGTGGGACTCTACTTTTATCCACCAGAACATGGTATCAGGAAGCATTCCACACTTCTCCGACAGTGCCTCGTCCAACAAAATCCTGATTTCAAAAAGTATTGCTGACAAGCTGAATCTGAAACAAGGACAGCGTATTTTCACTTATTTCATCAACAATAGCGGTGTACGTATCCGCCGATTCACCATCCAAGGTATTTACCAAACAAACTTAAGTCAATACGATTCCTACATGTGCTTCACGGATCTCTACACAACCGTGAAACTTAACGGGTGGCATCCCGATCAGGTTTCAGGAATAGAGGTGACTGTCAACGATTTCAACCATGTGGATGATGTGGAGCGGCAGTTCATCAAAAACGTGAACAAACGACAGGATCATTACGGTGAGACCTATACCTCGCAGACTATCAAGGACATCAATCCACAGATTTTCCGCTGGCTTGACCTGCTGGACATGAATGTCTGGATTATCCTTGCGCTGATGACTGCCGTGGCAGGCGTGACCATGATATCGGGCTTACTCATCATCATACTTGAGCGCACGACAATGATTGGCATTCTCAAGGCACTTGGCGCACGCAACAAGACTATCCGGCATCTCTTTCTTTGGTTTGCCACTTTCATCATTGGCAGAGGAATGGTCATTGGCAATGTCATTGGCATTAGTGCTTGCGCCTTGCAAAAATACTTTGGAATCGTGAAGCTTGACCCTGCTACTTACTACGTCAGCACGGTTCCCATTGAGTTCAACATTCCGTTGTTAGTGCTTCTCAACGTGGCTACCCTCTTAGTCAGCGTGTTTGTTTTGATTGGCCCGAGCTATCTCATTTCTCACATTCACCCCGCAAAGAGCATGCGTTACGAGTAGGATCAGCATTGGCCGTCAACCAAACTGTAGGTTCTATCCCACACATCTGCCGCACCCGTTCCTTCATTTTGTCCACGTCAAGTACGCCATAAGCAAAGCCCTTGCGTGTGAGTTCCGTGGGCAAAAGGTCGTCGTACTTGTCAAAAACAGGTGTCTCCTTGGGATATAGCAGTTCCATGGGGTCGAGTGGGCGGGCTATTTCTTCCGACAACACCTTGAAGAACTTTGTCGGAGAGACTCCCAAGGTGAACTGCATGTAATAAGGGCGGGCAGAGTTAAAGCCTTTCAGCCCCACCCGATTCGCGCATCTGATCCTGATGAAACGCTCCAATGCAAGAAAAGCATAGCTGCCAAGCCACGGAAACAGCGCATACATATTGCCGCCAAGAGATAACAACCAGTTGAGTCCAAGTCCCGACTTGCGAGCTGAATCCACTGCCTGAGATAGACGAAAGCGTGCATGCGGGAGCAAATAAGGATAACTGTTTTCGGGGGAAGCAGCAAGAATGTCATGCATTTTCTCCAATATTTTGGTGTGAATATCGCCTGGTTCATCACCAAAGTAGGCTGGCACAACCCCCTTTACCGGATGGCAATATACAATGTGACGGTTGCGATCCACCTCTTCTACCACCCATACATGACCTGCTATGGCTATCTTATCCTGCACGGGTGGTGGCTTAACGATGGTGCCTATCTCTTTCGATTCACAGCGAACCTTATATTCTTCATTCTCTTGGAAAACAGCATAGAACCTGAAGTTATTTACTACGCGCTCACCTTTCAACCCAACAATAAGGCCCCCACGCTCAGTCGTCTCAATATGATCGATCTTGAGCAGATGCCGTAAAAGCACACGATAATCATCTTGGCTAACTCCACAAAAATAGCTTAGTGTAAGCACACGCTCCGCCAACTCAGCCGGTGACATCTCTCCTCCACCGGCAAGCGTTGCCATCGTTTGGTGATAAAGCAACGAATAAGGTAACCTCCCTGTCCGTGGCGGCTCTACCCAATGCTCCTTCAGATAGAGTTCAATGAGGGCGATGGCTTGCAGCAGCTTCCAGGGAATGGCCTGTGGCATCATGGCACGCGGCTCAGCCTTTTCCTCGCGGATGACGAACCACATCTCCGACGGAGCGCCCCGCCGTCCTGTGCGACCCATGCGTTGAAGAAACGAACTGACAGTGAATGGAGCATCAATCTGAAAGGCACGCTCAAGCCGGCCAATATCGATGCCAAGCTCAAGCGTCGACGTGGTGCATACTGTCTTTAGCGAGTCCTCACGCTTGATTTCTTCCTCGGCGCTCTCGCGGTAACTCACCGAAAGATTACCGTGATGGATGAGGAAACGGTCAGGCTCGTGTAGGGCCTCACAATACATTCGCAGCGTGGAGCAAATTACTTCACACTCTTCCCGCGAGTTTGAGAAGATGAGACAGCGATGTCCACGGGTATTGTCAAGGATATACCGGATTGACGGATCGAAAGCATTACTCACAGGTTTAGCCTGATTTTCTCCGTTCGCCCCACCATCTTTCCAAGGCCTGACAAACGGACTCCCGCCTTTCATCTCTCGCCTTGTGTCGGAAGGTAGTGATGGTTCCGTATCGCTTTGAAAAGGATTTGGATGGATGCACTCATCACCATCATACTCCCTGCTAACACTACCCACGACTGTAGTAGGAGATGTCACAGCCAAAGGCGCACCACGACGATCGCCCTCGTTTCCGCTAACGGAAAGGCTGAAATGCGCTACCGATATTCTCCATTTGGTACCTTGCGACTGAATCTTCGGAATGACAGTTCCTCGTCCGGTACCTGCTGAAAGGAATGCGCCCACCAGGTGCGGCTCACCGATAGTCGCGGAGAGGCCGATACGCCGTGGGTTGACACCTGCCATGCGAGAGAGCCGTTCCAAGAGACACAGTGTCTGACCGCCACGGTCTCCACGAAGAAAAGAGTGAATCTCATCAATGACGATGAAACGGAGGTCGCCAAAGAGAAAAGGGATCTGAGAATGACGGTGGAGGAGCATTGCCTCAAGGCTCTCAGGTGTGATCTGAAGGATGCCCGAGGGGTGGCGCATAAGTTTCTTCTTCTGTTCCTGTGAGACATCGCCATGCCAGTGCCATACCTCCACTCCGCACTCACGACAGATATCGTTGAGTCGTACAAACTGGTCGTTGATAAGGGCTTTCAACGGAGCAATATAAATGCAGCCGATGGAGGCCGGCGGTTGTTCTTGCATCAGTGTGATGATGGGGAAGAAGGCTGCCTCCGTCTTTCCCGAGGCTGTGGAGGCAGACAGCAACACGTTGGCACCAGAGTTGAAAATGGCATCCCCTGCTGCAGCCTGTATGGCGCGGAGCTTCTGCCACCCTTCCTCATAGATGTACCGCTGGATAGCGGGGGAGTACCGGGAGAAGATGTTCATGAATGCATTGATTGGAACTTGATGTTCTCAAACGGATATAAAAGTTTATAGTCTGAACTGTCCATTAGTCTCATTATCTTATACAGAGAAATGCAGATAGATAATCTGTCTCACCATAGCCTGCATTATTTTAAATTCATCGGACTCACGTTATATCAGGAACTGTAGAAAGTGTTCAAAAGTAGACATTCTTTATTGGCACTTCCCTTTCGCCAAACTCAATCATTGCATTGAAAAGACTTACTTTGTTGGCATTTCGCAAATCTTCCAATGTAATATCGGCTTCTTGAATGATTCCCTTGTCCAAGAGTGCAGCTCTTTTAGTGCCGGGCAATATATGGAGCAGCCTCTACGGCTTCAACTTTTTGTTCTCCATATACCACTCTCGCCTTGTAAAAGTCCATGTTCTCCGTTGAATTTATTAGTTTTTCCAACGAAGGCATGGACGCATTGCATAGCGACGGAAAGAAATTCCTGATAGTTCTTTCCATTCTGTCCTGATGGTATGCAATAGCTTGTGCCTTTCCATTCACAATCTTTATTGTCTCTACGAATTGCTGTGCCATATTAAAATCTGTTCTATTCAAAAGGAAGATACACTTTCTGTAACACTTCCTCGTATTCTTTTCTGCAATCACTCTTTGAAGTAATGCCTCCTCCTGCCTTGAAATACGTTCCTATACCGTCATTTTCAAGAAAGCGTATCATTACCGCCGAGTTGAGTTCACCATTATTATATATGCCCATGATTCCTGTATAGAATCCACGGTCATAGCCTTCCGCCTCATGGATTATTTCCATAGTCTTGTCCTTTGGCGCACCTGTTATGGAACCTGCGGGCAACATTGCATCCAATATGTTTCCGATGTGCTTTTGATAACCGGTTGACAACTTACCGCTTATTTCGGAACTGGTCTGGAGAATATCCCCCTTATTGGTATGGAGCACATCAATATAACGGTATTTATCAACACTTACATGCTCTGCCACACGGCTAAGGTCATTGCGAATCAGGTCCACAATGGTAGCATGTTCGGCTGCTTCTTTTTTATCGCCCATCAACACTTGCTCAGCTTCGGGTAAGGACGCGTCAATCGTGCCCTTCATCGGATAAGAATATATCATTCCGATCTTTATCTTCACGAATGTTTCCGGCGAGAAGCACACGAACCGTCTATTGCTATTATTGTCTATTAGTAGAATCTTATACTTGCCTTTAGCGCGTAGGAAGATGTCCTCCAACGTAAGGTTGCAGTCCACAGCCACCTCACAAGTAAGGTTGGCAAGATAGCTGTTTCCACGTAGAATGTTGTTCTTGACAGTCTCAAAACTTTTCGTGTAATTATCAAGGTCAGGTTCATACACTTTCCACATTGGCTGTTTGGCAGGCGCTGAGTGCGACTGCCGTTTTACATTTGTGATGCCTTCAAAGTCATAGAGACACTCATCCGTGGCTATCTCCGACAGCTTCTGTATATATGCCTCCGTACCTGCGTAGTTGATGACAAAAAGGAAAGGTTCCTTTTCGTCAGCCAAATGATTGAGACGGTCTATAATATTCTGTTTCATTCGAAAATGATTTCTTGTGAACGCCCGATAAATCGGACATTCGGGTTTAACTTATTTGATTTGACACAACAAAAGAATTAGCAGACTGCGGCATGCCGTCTGCGGCTATCGGAAGGCTTTTATAGTTTTAAAACGACTGGAAAATAGGAAATTTCATTCGCGTGCTCAGAGCAACAATCTTTGCCTCTCAGTCGTTTAGGCCAGTTTCATTTTCAGGCTTGGAGTCCCAGTAAAAATCGGCCTTAGGATTCGTGCGCCTCTATGCGCTTTCCTTACCG
>ERZ772881.707-NODE-707-length-35177-cov-6.912306_pt1 | contig 35177 bp, 23 predicted proteins | sample MGYA00580581_ERZ772881 | MGnify/ENA primary metagenome ERZ772881 (study PRJEB29015, sample SAMEA2737668) | human gut metagenome | biome: human gut; feature: human-associated habitat; material: faeces | place: China | collected 2012 ...
AAATGATTCATGTTGCATTGTTTAGTTTTCAAAGAACAACTTTGTCTTTTGAAGTTCGCTTTCGTTTGAAAGGCTTTGCTTCAAGCGACTCATTTATTGTACCGCATCTCTTTCGGACTGTCAAGAACTTTTTTATTTTTCTTTTTTGTCTGAAAGGCGGCCGTCCTGCATGACCTGTAAGCGTTTCCACTCAAGGAACCTTGTCTTACATTTCGTGCTGGCCGGTATCTCGCGGCGACTTGTATTATATTACAGGAGTTGTGCCCATTTGTCAACAGCTTTTCCGAAAAAAATCACAAAAAATCCCGCACCACCGTCGAGCCTCGCGGCTCAACGGTGAATGCGGGATCCCGGCATCCATTTTACCTGATTTGACATGTGGGTCCGACTGCATTACCTACAAGACGGGTGCAAAGCTCACGTCGACGGACCTTCCGTGTAAGCCTCAGCGTCGATGACGACATCGTCATCAGCCTCGGAGATCTTGTAGTTGCCGCGCGGCGTGCCGCGACGCTCAAGGTCGCGCACAATGGCCGTGCCTGCGCCAGAGCTGAGCTCAGTCAGTGAAGCAGCACTCTGTGCATGAGCGCAGCCATACTGACCTCCAGATGGAACGAGCATCGCTATGGCGAGAAAAGCCGCGATGGACACTCCTGTCCGGACTATCATTCTGCCCATACTCTCACCTCATTCTCCTACTGCCGGCAAGAGCGGTATGCTTTACCTGCAGAGCCAACCTTCCCCGAATAATAGAAAACAGGCTGCATGAATCCATACAGCCTGCTCGGGAATATCTAGTTCGGTCCTCACAGAAAGCAGCTGGGTCAGTCACCAACAAGTTCCATGGCCCAATAGTAGTGACCATCATTGCCTCTCACGCAAGATACACCCATCTTCGTGAAATGATGGTTGAGGAGATTTGCGCGATGCGTCGGGGAACCCATCCAAGCGCGAACGATCTTTTTAGCATCCACTACGCTGCTGATGGCAAGGTTTTCACCGAACCAGGAGCAGGATGCACCATTCAAAACTGATTTGACAGGGCTGCCGTCCGGGCGCTGATGCGCGAACAAGATGCCCGCTTCCTGCGCACGGGTTCCAGCCGCCTGATCAAGATAAACAATCCCGCTTAACGGCTGGATGCCGGCTGCCGTACGTTCAAGATTGACTTCATACAAGACTTCATCCTGAAGGCTGGCCGCAAAAGCCGTGCTCGATGCAAAAACAATACATGCCATGACGAGTAAAGTCATGATCTGCCGCAAGGTTTTCATATTGGCCGCCTCTTTCGTTACGATATTTTGACTTGAGAGCACTTGGTCTCCAAACCACCTTGCGCTGCCTTGTTCAGGCTGTCGTCCATATCGCTTCGAAACTTAAGCAGATCTGTTACCGCTGCGAGCGCTGCGCGACCACAGGGCATGTTCACATCGATTCAGTTTTGTCAGGTTTATCCTTGCTATTTATAGTTTACCACATATAATTGGAAGGGTCAATTAGGATTCAGGCCGTAAACAAAATTTTCCTTCCATTAAAGGCACCAAATAAAGGCACCAAATAAAAGCGTCAAGACAGCATCTGTGCTCCGGCCGCTCAATATCCGATTCGGCCTTCATAATAGCAATTTTACTGCATAAAAAAGAGCAGGTTGCCAGGAAAATCCTGGCAGCCTGCCCATCACAGGATTGGCTGTTGACTCCGACGCATAAGCACGTCGTCTCCACACTCCGTGCAGCTCATTAAGCCTGTCGCTCGTTGAATGTCTCGGTCATGCGCGAGTCATCGCTCGCGGCCAAACCTGCGGGAAACCCATGATTTACGGATTGGCTTATGCCATGGTATCGAAGTGGACATAGACGCCATCGAGGTCCTCAAGCAGGATGCCCATCTCGCTGAAGCCAGCGTGGAGAGCCTCTGCCGAAAGCTCGACGTTGTTCTTGACATCGCCTATGCGCATGAGCGCAAGAGCACCATCGTCGACTGGCGTGATGTTGAAGGTCGAACCGTCATAGACCATGCGGAACATGCCCGTGCCATCCGTCGTCGTCAGCGCCTTCGTGTACTCACGGTACTGCGTCTTCGGCTGATTCGGCTCTGGCAGACGCTTGCCCGTCGGCTCAAGGCGAACCTTGTCCGGATCCGCTGCGACATCATACGTGCCGTAATGCGAGACCTGACCAGCCTCAACCTTGAAGAACGGAAGCTCAGCACTCGCCAAACCTGCGACGCGCTCGACGCCCGGTACGCCATGGTTGCCCATGTTGCTCGTCCAGGAGCCAGAACCATCGAGATTCGACGGATTATGCGGATCGATATCCGGCTTCGTCGGCACCGTCGGCGAGAGCGTGATCAGGCCGCCGTAGTTGTAACGGTAATTGCCTGCCACATCACCCGTGACGATTGGCGTGCCATTGATGTGCGCCACGACTCCATACTGGTTGCTGCCCAAATCGTTGCCCGGCGTGTAGTCCGCATCGACGTGCTCGCCATAGGCCAGCTGTGCATCGATGTCCGGAGTTACCGTGTAGGCAACATCAGCAAGCGTGTTGCCCGTACCCGTGACGAAGAACGTGACGGCTTTCGGCGTAATGGTTGCCTTTGCCTCATTGCTGGTAATCGTGTAGTTCTTGAGGAACTCTGGCCGCGACTCCGGCGTAATGGTCGTCTTGAACGGATCATACGCTTCGAAGGTACCGTCTGCACCATGCTTGACGTCGTTCGTCTTGTTGTTGATCAGGTCGTACGCTCCACCGTAGTCACCATAGTCGAAGATGAAACCAGCGTCTGGCATCTTGTCGCCATTTGTGAGGCCTTCTACTGTGGTGTTCGCCGATGTGATCGTGCCATACTTCATCACGATATCATCCGTCGTGAGCTTGAGTGTAGCCTCCGTGACGCTTGCCGTCTTCTCGAACGTCTTGCTCGATTCGCCATTCTCAAACTGATAGTTCCTGTTCATCAGGACCGACGTGATGTCATATGTCTTGGTGCCGACATCTTTGGTCTTGACGACTTCACCCGTCGCATCATCATAGATGTACGCAGAAGTCGTTGCCTTGTTGTCGACCGTAACATTGCCGTTGACGCCCTTGATTACGACATTGAGCGGTGTCTCCGTATTGCCATAGACCGTCTCGAACTGCGGATTGCCATCGACATTATTGACGATGTCGTCGCCCGTAATCGTGTGCGGTGTAATCGTCACAGAGTTCATCCCCGTGTCGTCCAACGTGTAGTTGCGCAGCACATTGCTCTCACTCGTGAGCGCTTCGTTGAACGTATACGGCGTGTCGCGCGCATCATTCGTACGGGTATTGCCATCGAGATATGCTCCACCGTAGTTTTTGTTGTCAACTTTGATGTCGTCTACGTCACCGTTGGCCAGCGTGTCCCACGTCGTGAACGGATGCGCGGCATCCTCGAGAAGGACCGTGCCATACTCCGTCGTGTAGCCTTTACGGGTGACCTTCAACGTCGCCGGATTGACTTCAATCGTGCCTGTGCCAGTGAGGTTGTAGTTAATGCTGGCATCTTCACCATTCTTGTTCAGAATACCGCCGAAAGCTGCCGAATTGTTATACGTACCGGCATCTGCCGTTATACGGCCCTCCTGGATACGGCTGCTCCGGTTATCCGTGTAGGCGCTGCCTGCTCGAATGGAAACCTTGCTCGCATCGACGACATCGCCATTGACAAGGTTCGAATGCTCCTTATCTGTTGTCCACGAGATATCCGATTTACCATAGGTCTGGGTTCCCGTGCCGCTGATATTGGCATCGCGTTTGAGGATTGTGAGCGTACCATCCTCCGTTGTAACGTCATAGCCTTCTTTGCCAACCAGATTCTGACCCTCTGCTCTGATAAAAAAGTATGGACGCGCATTATCGCTGCTCGTTTTATCAATGTTACCTTCCATACGGGTCTTTTCTTTTGCAGCACCCTCGCTTAAAGGCGTGATTTTGCCCGTATAGCGATCCTTCAAGTTGCCTTCCTGGAAAGCAGGCGTGAATCTCTCATCCGAAACGCTGTACTCGCCATTGCGGCCCTTGAAGGAAGCCGTTGCCGTCGTCGTGTATTTGCTTACGTCAGCCTTATCACCATACGTCTTTGTTTGATCATCAGCTTTGACCGTGATTGTCGGCTGTACCTGGAAGATGTACTTGTTCGTATTTTCCGTCTCAGCGTACGTATCGAGACCGTTGCCGTCCTGCGAGCTGGCATGCGAGCTGGCATGCCAGCGGGCAGTCGTCTCGCTGTCGAGGTTCGTGCCGAAATCGTCGCGGTCTGGCGATGCGGAGTAGACTTTCCAGTTGCCGCCCGTGCCGGTCTTGATGGCATTCTCTGCCTTCGTCGCATCCGTTGCATTATGGAAGGAACCATCTGCACCGCGTGCGTCGATGATGACTGCATCGTTTGCATCCGACGTGGTAATCAATGCGCCACCGCCCTCGGCATTATTCGCCAGAGTAATCGCGCCGTCGCCATTCGGATTGGTCGAGATCAGGCGAATCGTATCGCCATTCTCGATGCCATGGACCGTGATATCATTCGTCGCTTCGATGGAAACAAGGCCATCCGTTGCAATCTTGCCATTGACCGTAACATCTTTATCTGCTCCCGTCGTGGCAATCTCAACCTTTTTATCTGCGGTAATCTGACCAACATCCACATTGCCCTGCGTGGCAATCTTGACATTGCCATTTGCAAGGTCTGCAGCGGCATTCGCGTTATTGTCATGGACATAAATGGATCCAAGGACTTTGACATTGCCCGTCGTCGTCTCGATGGACAGGTTGCGCAGGCCTGTGCCTTCGCCGCTGCCCAGACGTCCTGTATCCGCTACACCTTTTGTGCCTACGGTTACATTGCCTGCGCCGCTATTGATGGAAAGTGCAGAGTTCGGCAGTTCCGTCTCACGGATAAAACCATGAATTGTTGTCGCGTTGTTACCAACATCATCCCAGCCATTCTGGTCTGTCCAACCAATGGCAACATACGGCTGGCTAGTTCTCCCTCCATTATTATTCGGCTCATTATAAAATGGTAACTCAGGAATGCCGGTTGGCACCTTGCGCACCCAGTTGGTGTACATACCATTCTGGTCTGCACCAGATCCTATACCATCTGTGATATAAAAGACCTGGCCTTTTTCTGGACCGGTTACCCAAGAGAACTCGCGTTCGCTTACCTTAGAGGCAGACGGATTTGTCGTTGTCTCTTTGCCGCCAGTAAAGTACTCAATGACCGAACCAGAAATCTTTCTGGCCGATGCCATAGCCGCCGAGTTTTCATACTTATCCGTAATGGTTACGAGATGCTGACCATTCAGGCTCTTGCCATCGGGGTCTGATTGATTATCCTTCGTAGCAGCAAGATTAGCGAGTTCCCAGATTTGAGCAAGCATATTGCTAGCCCTGATTTTCTGCTTACGATTCAGCTGCTCATAGTCGTTTTGCCCATCGATAACAAAGAGAGCACTCTGACCGTTGCTATTGGTATAAGGTTTTCCATAGACCAACTTGATCATACTTTCCCAAGCCGCTACCTCAGCCGTTTCTCGCCCGTTCACAAAATCATGGTCCATGAACGCTTCATACTTATTCATGGATGCGACATTGCGTGCAAATGTCACGTTGCCGCCAGCACTATTGATGGAAAGCGTTCCGCCATTGAGCTGGAGGCGTGCTTCGTTCTGGATATTGACATTGCCACCAGATGTTTCGATAACACGATTGTTCTCGCCAGAGCTCGTACCACCAAAGAACGTTGCGCCATTTGCGCCCGTCGTCAGCGAACCGCCACCCGTGCGGATATCGGCATTGATGTTGACGCCGCCCTTATCATCATGATTTTTATCAGCATTGAGGACAACATTCAATGGTGCCTTTGCATGGATATCCGCATTGATGTTGATGTTTTCCTCTGCTTCCAGCATCAATGTATTTCTGCCTGCTGTCGTCTCATCCACATTCAGAGCCGACGCCAACGTGATATCCGCATTGTGATAGGTGCTGTCCGTCGCCTGGATCGTGACATTATTATTCTTCAGGATATCGGCAATCGTCGAGGTCTTTAAGTAAGTCGTACCGCTCGTATATGCATTACTGCCGCCATTAACCGTTCCAGTTTCGGTATCGCTAATGATTACCTCAGTCGGGTCGAGCAGCCACTCGCCTGCTTTGCCGGTCTTGCCTGCCGCGTCGATGTCGACATTATCGCCGATCTCGAGATAGTCGCCGGAGGTCTCGATGAGGCCGCCGTCTACTGCGCCGATTGCATGGAGCATCGCTCCGTCCTCGACGTGGGTCTCTGCGCCGATAGCCTTGATCGAGCCTGCACTCTGCCCGGCCTCCATGCCGGATGCATCAAGCGTGCCGTTCAGCTCGACAATGCCGTTATCGCCGCCGTCCAGAAGGATCTCACCCTTCTCGTTCTGACGCAGGGTCTTTGCTTCCATCGTGCCCGTGTTGTTGACGACCGTGCTCATGACATCGCCGGCACTCCTTGCCGTCATGACGAGATAGCCGCCATCTGCCTTGAGCACACCGCTGTTGAGCGCCTTTGCCTTGGCAAGTGCACCGTCAACGGTGAAGTTGATCTTGCCTGCCGTATCAGCGGACAGGCTGAGGTTACGCGCTGCTGCAAGAGCCGTCGTACCCTCGGGATTCGTGATCGTGCCGCTGTTCTCGACTTCTGCCGCATGCAGCACGACGAGGCCACCTTCTGCGCGGATCGTACCGGCGTTGATGACCTTAGCCGAAGAATCCTCGGGAATCGCCATCGTGATGCCGTCTGCATTCGCAAAGTTCGTCATGTCGCTGTCGCTGATCCTCGCCGTCGAAGCGACGAGCGAACCAACGTCGACACTAGCGTTCTTGCCGAACAGCACGCCGTTGGGGTTGATGACATAGACATGTCCGTTGCCCGAGAGCGTGCCATCGATGACGGATGCAGCATCGCCGACCACGCGGTTCAATGCTACCGAGTCTTTGTCCGGCTGACGGAAGGTCACACGCTCGTCGTTCGCGATGTCAAAGCCAGACCAGTCGATTGCCAGGCGTTTGGAATCCTGTTTGACCGTCATGTCCTTGTCCTGACGCGTGATCTCGCCCTTACCGGAACGGATGACTTCACCCTGCGGCATCGCATACGCAATACCGCCGACCGACATCGCCATCATCGCAGCGGTAATCGCTGCGGCCTGGCGTTGCCAAGTCTTTCTTCTTCGCATCGCTCGTTTCATTTTGGTTCCCCTCTTTTCGTTTTCAATGCGTAAATATCTTCTCCTTCCTATCTTACAAAACCAGAAAAACAGATCGATATAGGCAAACCCATCTGCTCCTCTTCTAGTTTACACTCCTGATAGTTCGTTCTGTTATAGCGGTATCGTGCAGATTGACAGCTATATTATTCGCACTATTCTATTTATATTATACTAATTTTTTGAGCACGACACAACGAGAGAAATAAATTTTGATTATACGATATTTCAATACTATACACGCCATTCATTAATGCGGATAATGTAAGGTTTTCCCTTCTAACAGCAAAGAGCAGGGCCGACAAGGGTCCTGCTCTTCTGCAGTGAAGGCAATCAAAGCGATTGTATGATATGGATTTGTGGATTGATAGATCGTCGGGTATCAGAAGTAGACACCGCCGCGGATCCAGAAGCGGCCGCCCGTGTGGCTCGTGTCGCTCGTCGGGTCTTCGGAGCCGAGCTTCCAAGCGTAGTCGGCGCGCAGGAACCAGTCCTCATAGCGCGACCAGATCAGGCCGACGCCGATGCCCTGGAGGTTGCGGTGGTTCTTCGCCCCCGGGTTGATGCTGCTGTCCTTATTGATCCAGACGCCGCCATGCTCAAGGTACGAGGCGAGGTGCAGCTGCTGATCCTTGGCACCGAGCGGCAGGAGCCAGCGAAGCTCTGCACGCGTCAGATAGCCTGTATCGCCCGAAGCTTCGCTCGTCGGATAGGCGCGCACGCCATATGGTCCACCGAGGGAGAAGTGCTCCGAGGAGTCGAGATTGTTGAACGCATACTGGCCGCGAGCCGAGAGCAAGAGGTAGGTGCGGTCGTTGAGGTCCTGGCGGCGCAGGATGTTGGCACGGACCTTGTTGTAGGTGCCTAGCGTTTGAGGTGGCGTGAAGGCATCGCTCCACGTGCTCGAAGAATCATTGCCGATGTGGCCGATCTTGTACTCGAAGCGCCAATCCGTCGCACCCTTGCGGTCCTGTTCGTCGCCGTAAAGCGAGAAAACGCCTGCATGGCCCGTCTTGTCGGCGTACTTGCCGATTTCAGGGATGTCGCGATACTCATCCTGGATGTCGCTGTACTCATAGCGGATGCCCGTATAGAGGTTGTGGCGCTGGCTGCGCTGGATGGCATAGTCGAGGCCGAGCGAAGCGACGCGCGAATGGCCGAGTGCATTGAGGCCCTGATAGTCATCGCCGAGCTGGTACGTCAGGACATTGTAGCCCGCCGTGAGCTTCATGCCGTCGCGGATGACCGGGATCGTGTAGTTGGCACCCCAGTTGAAGAGCTCGTTGCCCGTCGTCGTGATGCCGACGGCCAGATGATCGCCCTCGCGCGCGAGGTTCAGGAAGTCGTAGTCAAGGCCGTACTCGTTGTAGCCCGTCGAGCGGTTGCCATAGTTGTCGATGGAGAACAGGCCCTGCTTGCCGTTGGCGGGTTGAGGTCGAGCGTCACATGGACTGTGCCCGGGGCCTCGCCCGTCGTCAGGACGCCCTTGGCGTCGGCACCGGCGAGGTCGGAGAGCAGCCAGACGGCGCGCTCGAGGTTGGCGCGCGTCAGGTAGTCGCCCTTTTTGAGGAAGGCCGTCTCGCGCTTGATGACGCCCTCATGGATCTTCGTGTTGTTCTGGATCGTGATGCCGTCAAAGCGACCGACCGTCACGGCGTACTCGACGACACCATTCTCGATCTTCTGCACCGGCAGATAGGCGTGCGCGGCGATGTAGCCCTTGTCGCGGAAGTAGCGCGACAGCGTGTCGGCTCCGTCCTGCAGGTCCTTGAATGTCACGAGCTTGCCCTTCTTGTCGGCGAGCAGGCTCTTGAGCGTTTCCTCGCTGTAGATGTCCTGACCCGTGATCTTGAAGTCATTGACCTGTACCTTCAACGTATCCGGCAGGTCGAGGCTCGGGCGTTGCTCCTGCTCAACCTGGATGTCAGCATTGCCAAGCGAAACGTCCTGCTTATCAAATTCCTTTTTGGTCTGCAAGTCCTGTTGCAATGTACCAGCATCCGGCCTCGTCGGCTCTGCCGCCGATACCGAGCCCATATTCAGCAAGCCAAAGGCTACGGCAGCAGCCAGCATCCCCATGCAGCCGCCCGTGCTCTTGGCAGCATGTCTGCCATGTCTCCTATGTTTCATCGAAAACCACTCCTCTTTTCTTCACGAGTTCTTCTTTCAATTTCTATTGTCGTATTTGTTTGGTGTTCATTGTGCTCCCAGAAGTGCTCAGAAGCAGAGTTTGCCTATATTCAAGTAATACATTTCGCTCTTTGAACGCAAATTCCTGCTTGATAAGAAAAATTATTTCTAACTACCACCAAGAATACACAAATGGACATTCCACATCAATATGTACAGCCATAAAAAACAGGCAGTCTCCTGATGGAGACTGCCTGAAAGCGAGCCGTGTATGATCTGGAATCAGTCTTTGATGTTCGTGATGATGCGACCGAGGCGCGTGCCGGAGAAGAGGTTCCAGGTCCACTTGATGGCGACTGTGAAGTTGGCATGAGCGCCGGCGAGGCGCAGGAGATGGACGAACATCCATGCGCACCATGCGATGAAGCCTGTCATCTGCGGATTGAGCTTCGTCTTGTCGACGACAGCCTCGCCGCGGCCGATCGTGGCCATGGCGCCGAGGTCCTTGTAGTGGAACGTCGCGAGGTCCTGCTGGCCGTGGATGAGCTTCATGATGTTGTCATGCGCCGTCTGTGCCTGCTGCATGGCAACCGGTGCGACAGTCGGCAGCGGGCGCTCCGTGCCGTGCTGGTAGTGCGCGCAGTCGCCGATGGCGAAGACGCAGTCGCTGCCCTCGACCTGCAGTTTCTCGTTGACGATGATGCGGCCGCCGCGGTCGACTTCGCCGCCGCAGTCCTTGATGAACGGCACAGCCTTGACGCCGGCTGCCCAGATGACCGTCTGCGTCGGGATTGTCGTGCCGTCCTTGAGCTTGAGGTCGTTGCCGTCGTAGCCGACGACCTGGGTGTTGAGCATGACATCGACGCCTTTCTTGCGCAGGACCTTGACAGCGTGCTCACGCAGGTTCGGTGCGACCATCGGCAGGACGTTGGCCGTGGCCTCGATGAGCTTGACGCTGACTTCGCTGAAGTCGAGGTTGTGGAACTCTTTCTTCTGGATGGCGAAGAGCTCCGTCAGGGCGCCGGACTCCTCGATGCCCGTCGGGCCGCCGCCAACGACGACGAACGTCAGCATGCGACGGCGCACCTCTGGGTCGGACTCCTTGTTGGCGCGCTCGAACATGTGCAGCACGTGGTTGCGGATGTGCAGGGCTTCCTGCAGCGTCTTCATGCCGTAGGAATGTGCCTCGACTTCCTGCATGCCGAAGTAGTTCGTCGTCGCACCGGCTGCGAGGATCAGGTAATCATAGGCAATCTCGCCGTGGTTCGTCAGCAGGACCTTGCGAGCCTGATCGACGCCTTGTGCTTTGGCCATGAAGAATTCCACGTTCTTGTTCTTGCGGAAGAATGCGCGGACCGGGTACGCGATCTCGTCCGTCGAGAGGACAGACGTCGATACCTGGTACAGGAGCGGCTGGAAGAGCTGGAAGTTGTGGCGGTCGACGAGCAGGACGTCAACATCCTCCTTCGCAAAGAGTTTGGCGAGCTTGACGCCGCCGAAGCCTGCACCGACAATGACAATACGTGGTTTCTTCTGATTCTGCTGCATGATAAGTCCTCCCCTAAGACACCCACAAACGAATGGCGAATAAAAATGATTGCATAATTGTAGTGAAAGTGAAAAAATTAACTTTTTCAAGTAAAAAAATACAAGAACGTAACTTTTTTCACATGCGTGATGATAACTGTGCCTCAAGATCGCAGAGAACGCGCCTTTTGTAACTTTCGCATCTGCACTGCCGAGAGCACCGTTTTTCTTTTGACTACTATGATAGCACGTTTCGCGCACATTGCAAGCGGTTTTTGCGCTTTTTTTCACAAACTTATCGTTTCATTCTACTTTTCTGTCTATTTTGAATTTGTTCTGTCGACATGCGTCATGGCTATGCCATTCCATGCATAGAAGGAATGCAGAAAAAGACTGCTTCCGGCTATCGCAATGACGGAAACAGTCTCTCGGATTCTGTATAGTCGATATCAGTAGCGCTTGCGCTTGACAGATGAGTCGTAACCGAGCTGCTCGCGGTACTTCATGACGGTGCGGCGCGAGAGCGCGATGCCCTTTGACTTGAGCAACGTGCAGAGCTTCTGGTCGGAGAGCGGCTTCTTGGGGTTCTCGCCCTTGATCAGGGCCTCGATGGCCGACTTAGCCTGCGCTGCGGCAACATCCTCCCCCGCCTCGCCGCGCGCGCTGCGGGCCGTGAAGAAGCTGCGCAGGGCGCGGATGCCCGTCGGCAGCTCGACGTACTTATTGGCGACGGCGCGGCTCACGGTCGATTCGTGCACGCCGATGGCGTCGGCCATGTCCTTCATCGTCATCGGCTGTAGGAAGGCTGGCCCCTTCTCGAAGTAAGCCGGCTGCCGGCGCACAATCTCCTCGACGACGCGGCGGATCGTCGTGCGCCGCTGCTCGATACTATTGATGAGCCACGAAGCTGCGTGCAGGCGGTTCGCGATGTACTTCTGCGTTGCCTTGTCGAAGGTGTCGGACTGCCGGTAGAGCGCGGAGATATGCAGCTGCGGCACGTCGCTCTCCTCGACCTCGACCTCATAGCCATGCTCGCCCTTCCGGATGATGACGTCTGGCGTGATGTAGGCGGGAGCGCCCGTGCCGTAGGCCGCGCCGGGCTTGGGGCTTAAGCGGCGCACGATGTCAACGGCCATCTGCACGGCGGCGGGCTCGACATGCTCAGCCGCCGCAATCTCCTTGAGGCGGTGTGCGGCGACTTCGTCGAGATGGCGGTCGATGACAGCGGCGACGAGCCCTTCGTAGATGCCCTGGCGCTCGGCCTGCAGGCGCAGGCATTCGGCGAGGCTGCGCGCGCCGACGCCAGCGGGCTCGAAGCCCTGGATGATGGCGAGGATGCGCAGGACCTCCGCCTCGCTGCAGCCCATCGTGCGGGCCGCCTCCGCCGTCGGCAGCGTCAGGTAGCCGCGGCTGTCGAGCGAGCCGACGAGGAAGGTTGCGACGGCTCGCTCGTTTTCACTCTCTTTGAAGGTAAAGTTGACCTGCTCGAGCAGCTCCTCCTCGAGCGTCATGTGAAGCGGCGCAGCTGCATCAAACTGATGGTCGTCTTCGTCGGTGAAGTAAGCGGGCTGCTTGCTGCCGCCGTCGAGGTAGTCGGCGAGCGCCCGGACGTTCATGCTGCCGTCCTGCTCGTAGAGCTCCCGCCGCCCGGTTGGATACTCCATCTCGAGCACGGGATTCTCGAGGTATTCTTTCTCGATGACCGCGCAGAGGTCCTGCGAGGAAAGCTGCAGGATCTCGATGGCCTGCTGCAGCTGCATCGTCATCGCCAGATGCTGCGAGAGATTCATGCCAAGTGACTGCTCGATGGTGCTCACCCCCTCTTTCAATCTTCGCGCCCTGTGATTTTCAAACATCGCAATCAATTATAGCATAAAAAATCCACTGCACCAATATTGACTGATGCAGTGGATTGTGTGATAAGCAGATGGAAGGGCAGCCTTATGCCTGCTTCTGCGACATGGCAGCAGCGATGGCAGCGCCGAGGCCCGAACCGCCGTTCGCGAGGACGGTGTCGACGAGCGATGCCGATTCGCCGAGCAGCTCGGAGAGGGCGCGCATGATGTTCTCTTTCGCCAGCGGCATCTTCTCGTAGACGGAGCCGTCGATGGCGATGTGCTGCTTCTTGATGGCGTCGTCGCCGGCCAGCTGCCAGATGATGCCGACATACGTAGCCGTGACGAGGCGTGCCGAGCGGACGACGAGAGCCGAAGCGAGCTCCTGCAGGCGCTGGCGGTCGACCTCTTCGAGGTCATGGCCCGTCTTGGCGCTGACGATGCGGCCGACTTCCGTGAGGCCAGCCGTCTCATCGAGGATGATGTTGCTCATGTCGATGCTCGTGAAGCCGTACTTCTTGCCCTTCTCGCCGAGCAATTCTGCGATGGCCATGCCGAAGAGCTCGCCCATGTAACGGCCGGAGACCATCTTCTCGAGGCGCTGCTCACCCGGCTTCTCCGACTGTGCGTCGAACTCTGCGTCAAAGCGGTTCGGCGCGAGCTTCATGAAGCCGCCGGACTCGAGGTTGAGGATCATCGGGCGCTCGGCCTTGCCCTTGAACGGCTCGAAGTAGCAGGTGTTGTGGCCCGTCGCATAGATGGAGCCGATGTAGGTGTCGGCCTGCTTGTAGGCAGCGGCGAGCAGGACGGCAACCGTGTCATTGATGACGGCCGTCGGCTCGACATTGTCGATGCCCTGGCGGTGCAGCGCTTCCTTGAGCAGGTCGTTGACGACCTTGCCCTCGACGCCTGCCGTGGCGAATTCCTTCGTCCAGATGATGAGCTTCGCGTTGTAGAGGTCCGTCTGCTCCGAAGGGAAGGAGAACGTGTGGCCGAGCAGGTACTTCGTCGTGTGGTCGCCCTCGATGGCCTCATCAACGAGCTCTGCGATGAAGTCGAACTGCTGCTCCGCTGTCGAGCCCTCGCCGACGAAGTCGTAGACGCCTTCGACGCGCAGCGGCTTCGCGACTTTCTTGAGGACCTCGAACTTGCCGTGACCGTCGAGGCGGATGCGCAGGACGCGGACGTTCGTGCCGCCGAAGTCGAGCGCGAGGTACTCGCCCGTCTCCTCGCCCGTCGGCAGGCCGACGTACGACTTGAGCATGCGCAGCGACGACTCGTCCGGATTCTCGAGGCCCTTGCGCAGGTCATAGCGGAAGTCAGCCGCGACTTCGTGGAGGCGCGTTCCGTCGACCTTGAATTCCTCGATGATCTCAGCAAACTGGTTCTTGTCAAATGCCATGATTACCTTCCCCTTTATATCTTGAAATAGAGATAAATGATTAGCATGTGTTTCAGGAGTCCTGCTGCTCGGCGATCTCCTCGAGATACGCCCAGCGCTCCATGAGGTGGTCGAGCTCCGCAGCAAGGCGCGTCTCCTCGCGGCCGAGCTCTGCGAGCCGCGTGTAGTCGGACGCATTCTGCTGCATCTCGAGCCGGACGACCTTTAGCTCGCCCTCCTTGCTCGCGATGACGCCCTCAATCTCCGCGTACTCCTTCTGCTCGCCGAAGCTCAGGCGTCGCTTGGCTTCGCGTGCGGGGCGCTCCTGCACCTTCTTTGCTTTGCGTTTCTCACTGGCAGCAGGTGGTGCACTCTGTACCTTCTCTGCCCTTTCTTCCTCTTCCTCGCGCTCCTTCTCCTTGTAGTAGGAGTAGCCGCCCGCGTAGAGGCGCAGGCTGCCGTCGGGCTGGTAGACGAATACCTTGTCGGCCAGCCGATCGACGAAGAAGCGATCGTGCGAGACGAAGAGGATGGCGCCGCGGAAGTCATCGATGAACGATTCGAGCACCGACATCGTCTCGAGGTCGAGGTCGTTCGTCGGCTCGTCTAAGAGCAGGACGTTCGGCTCCTCCATGAGGATGTGCAGCAGGAAGAGCCGGCGCTTCTCGCCGCCCGACAGCCGCGCGATTGGCGTCCACTGGAGCTCGCCCGGGAACAGGAAGCGTTCCATGAGCTCCTTGGCCGAGATGCGTGAACCGTCCGCAAGCGTGATGGCGCGCGCGGCCTCCTGGATGTACTCGATGGCGCGCAGGCGCTCGTCCATGCTGACGGCGCGCTGCGTGAAGTAGCCGATCTTGACGGTCTGACCGATCGTCACCGTGCCGCTCGTCGGCTTGAGCCGGCCCGCGAAGATGTTGAGCAGCGTCGACTTGCCCGTGCCGTTGCGGCCGAGGATGGCCACGCGGTCGTTGCGCAGGACGGTGTAAGAAAAGTCGCGGACGATGGTCCGGCCGCCGACCTCGTAATTCACGTGGTCGAGCTCGATGACCGTCCGGCCGAGACGGCTGCCCGCGAGACCGATCTCGACCGTGCTGCGGTCGAGGTCGACCTTCTTGTTCTTGACCTCTTCATAGCGCTCGATGCGGGCCCGCTGCTTCGTCGAGCGGGCCTGCGCGCCGCGGCGCAGCCACTTGAGCTCGTTGCGCAGGAAGTTCTGGCGCTTCTGCTCACTGGCCTCCTCGCGCTCGATGCGCGCTTCCTTCTGCTCGAGGAACGAAGAGTAGTTGCCCGTGTAGGTGTAGGCACTGCCCTTGTCGAGCTCGAGGATCTTCGTCGCCGTGTTGTCGAGGAAGTAGCGGTCGTGCGTGACCATCAGCAGGGCGCCCTTCTGGCCTCGGAGATACTCCTCGAGCCAAGCGATCGTCTCGCTGTCGAGATGGTTCGTCGGCTCATCGAGGAGCAAGAGGTCGCACGGCTGTATCAGGGCCGTCGCGAGGGCCAGGCGCTTCTGCTGGCCGCCCGAGAGCGTGCCGGCCTTGGCCGTATAGTCCGCGATGCCGAGCTTCTGCAGCACGGTCTTGGCCGTGCTCTCGACCTGCCAGCCGTCGAGCTCGTCGATCTTCTCGGCGTACTGCATGATGCGCTTCTGGATGGCGGGGCTCTCCGGGTCCTTGGCCGCATCGGCCAGCGCGAGCTCGTAGCCGCGCAGGGCGTCCATCAAGGGCGTCATGCCGCGGAAGACCTCCATGAGCACCGTGTGCTCCGGGTCAAAGACCTTGTCCTGCGCGAGGTACTCGATGCGCAGGCCGCGCATCGTGACCATCGTGCCGTCATCGACAGGCACGAGCCCCGCGATGGCCTTGAGGAACGTCGACTTGCCCGTGCCGTTGACACCGACGATGCCGACCTTGTCCCCCGCGTCCATGCTGAGGTTGACCCCGGCGAACAACTGCTTCTCGCCGTAGCTCTTCGTGAAATTTTCGAGTGTAATGATCATCTATTATCTTCCTGGTTCCATCCGAATACGTCTTTATTATACTGTTTTTCTCCTGAAAATCCTAGTACAGGAAATGAAACGAGATTCTTACGGCATGTCGACGATCTCATCGTGCTCCTTCTCGAGGTCTTCGGCGCAGTGGATCAGCACGCGCGTGATGCGCACGCCGTCGACCTCCTCGACGTAGAACAGGTTGCCGCCCGAGGCCGCCATCTGTCCGACGCGCGGCGTCTGGCCGATCTGGTCGTAGAGCCAGCCGCCGATGGTGTCGACGTCCTCATCCTCGATGTCGATCTCGAGGATGTCCTCCAGTTCTTCGAGCAGCATCTTGGCATCGACCGAGAAGATGCGCTTGCCGCGGCGCTCGGCCGTCGGGCGCTCCTCGTCGAACTCGTCCTGGATGTCGCCGACGATCTCCTCGACGATGTCCTCGATTGTCACCATGCCGGCTGTGCCGCCGTACTCGTCGACGACGATGGCCATCTGGGAGCGCTGCTTCTGCATCGTCTTGAGCAGCACGCTGACGTCCATGCTCTCCGGCACGATGGGGGCCTTGCGCGCGAGGCGGCGCAGGTTGGGCTTGCGCCCCTCCGCCATGACGCGCATGAGGTCCTTGACGTGCAGGAAGCCGACGATATGGTCCTTGTCCTCACGGCAGATCGGGTAGCGCGTGAGTTGCTCCTCGAGGATCGTGTGCATGTTCTCCTCCATAGTATCCTCGAGGTAAAGGCAGACCATGTCGGTGCGCGGCGTCATGATCTCGCGGACGTTGAGGTCCGTGAAGTCAAAGACGTTGTCGACGAAGTCGACCTCCGTGTCGTCGATGAGGCCCTGGCGGTGGCTCTCCTCCATGAGCAGGCGGATTTCCTCTTCGGTGTGAGCGTCGTCGCCCTCCGAAGCCGTGTGGAACCCCATGCGGTGCGCCACCCAGTTGGCCACGTGATTGAGCAGCCAGACGAACGGGTACATGACGCGCTGAAAGATCAGCATGGGCAGCGCCACATTGAGCATGATCTTCTCGACGTTCTGGATGGCCATCGTCTTCGGCGTCAGCTCGCCGAGCACGATGTGCATCCCTGTGATGATGGAGAAGGCGAGCGCCAGCGAGATCGTGTGGCCGACGACGTCGTCGAGGCCGACGGTATGCGTAATTGGCAGGATCAGCGTCGCGACGGCCGGCTCACCGACCCAGCCGAGACCGAGTGAGGCCAGCGTGATGCCGAGCTGCGTCACCGAGAGCGACGCGTCGAGATGATCCGTCAGCTGCTTGGCGTACTTGGCCTGGCGGCTGCCCTCCTGAATCAGTGTCTCAAGGCGTGAGGGCCTTATCTTGACGCAGGCGAACTCCGCCGCGACAAAGAAGCCGTTCATCGCGATGAGGAAGAAAACGAGCAATAACTGGAATAGTATGGGCACAATGTCCAACTCTGAGGAACCTCCTAAATCCTAAAATACAATACGATGTTTTTGCTTTACTGTTTCTTGCGCGGTCTCTTAGCGGACTTGTCCGCCTTGATCTCGCGGATTGGCTTGACTGCTTTAACCGCCTTGGTCGGCCTTGCCGAGCGCGGTCCGCGCTGCTTTGCCGGCCGGTGCGCAGACGGCGCTGCGGCGCGCGGCAGGCGCTCGAACTCGATGCCGAGCTTCTTGCCGAGCTGCTCGAGCTTGACGGCCTCCTTGAAGTCGATCAGCGTGATGACCGCCCCCTGATGGCCGGCGCGCGCCGTGCGGCCGGCGCGGTGCTGGTAGACCTGCGGGCTCTCCGGGAAGTCGAGGTTGATGACGTAGTCGACGGCGGGAATGTCGAGCCCGCGCGCTGCGAGGTCCGTCGACAGCAGCAGCTGCGCGCGGCCGCCCTTGATGGCGGCGATAGCCGACTGGCGCGACTGTTTGGCGTCCTTGCCGAGCAGCGACTCCGCGCGGATGCCCTCGTAGCGGAGCTTCGCGAGCGTCTGCTCCGCCGCGAACGTTCTGTTGATGAAGACGAGGCCGCGCTCGATTGGCAGTGAGCGCGTGAGCTTGCGCACGCGCTCGATCTTCTCGCGGAACGGCACGGTGACGAAGTAATGATGGCAGGCGGCGATCTCTTCGGCCGACTGCTCAATCTCGATGCGCTCAGGATGGCCGAGGAACGAAGCGCGCTCGCGCGCCTTCTTCGGGTCCGTCGCCGAGAACATCAGCGCCTGGCGGTCCTGCGGCAGGAGCTTGACGACGTCGGCCGTCGTCATGTCGTTCTGGTCGTCGAGCAGGCGGTCGAACTCGTCGAGCACGAGGAAGCGGACGCCTGTCAGCTTGAGCTTGCCCTTGCGCGCGAGCTCGAGGATGCGGCCGGCCGAGCCGACGACGAGCTGCGGCTTTTCCTTGAGCTTGTCGATCTGGCGCGCGATGTTCGCCCCGCCGATGATGCCCTGCACGCGGATGCCGAGCCCTGCCTTCTGGCTCAGGTCCCGCGCCTCGGCTGTGATCTGCATCGCCAGCTCGTACGTCGGCGCGAGCACGACGGCCTGCGCCTCGCGGCGCTCCTTGTCGAGCTGCATGAGGATGGGCAACAGGTAGGCGAGCGTCTTGCCCGTGCCCGTCGGCGCCACGCCGAGGATGTCCATGCCAGCGAAAATCTTCGGGATGGCCTGCTGCTGGATGGGCGTCGGCGCTTTGATGTTCTTGTCGGCGAGGACCTCTATGAGGGCCTCGCTGACTCCTAAGTCTCGGAACGTTTTCATATCTTCTCCTTATATCAAACAGGCATCACTTCAAGAGTGGCTTGCCATGGTCGTCATCAAACGTGGCCGTGCACCGCGGGTAATTCGAGCAGCCCCAGAAGACGCCGTTGCGGCCGTGGATGCTGCGCAGATGACCCTCGCGGCAGCGCGGGCAGAGGTAATCGGACGAGGCCGCATCTTTCGCCATGTGTTCCATCGGGCTGGCCGAGTACTTGGGCTTGTCGGCCCAGGACTGCCAAGAGGAAGATGCCTTTTTCTGCTGTGCTGCATAGCTCTTCGCGTCGGCCTCCATGCGGGCCGCGTAGTCGGCAGGCGAGAACAGCGCGTTGAGCGCGGCGATGTCGTCGGCCGACTCCGCCGAGCTGTAGCCCCCCGCTGCTTGAGCGGATGACGGATGCGCCTGCCAGGCGAGCGCCGAGGCTGAGACGGCTGCCGGTGCCGCGGCGCTCGGCCTGCGCGCGAGGCGCGCTTTCGCGTCCTCGAGGTCCGGCTTGCCATCCTTGTCATTGCAGGTCATGCGGCATTTCGGGTAATTCGAGCAGCCCCAGAAGACGCCGTTCTTGCCCTTGCGCTTCGTCAGCACGCCCTGATGGCAGCGCGGACAGACGTTCTCGCCTTTGACCTCCATGTGGACGTCCGTCGCCTTCGCGCAGAGTTTGCGCGTGAAGGCGATCTGGCCCTGCAGGAAGTCCGCGAGGCTGCCCTCGCCCTCCGACATCGAGTGGAGCTTGTCCTCCCAGATGGCCGTCGAGTCGGGGTACGTGAGCTCGTCGGGCAGCGCGTCGACGAGCAGATAGGCCGCGGGCGTCGGTACGAGGTACTTCTTCTTGCCCTCTGCCTTCATGAACTTGCGGCGGATGAGGTCGTCGATGATCGTCGCGCGCGTCGCCTCGGTGCCGATGCCGTAGACATCCTTGAGCTGTTTCTTGGCCTCGGGATTCTTGACGTACTTGTGGATTTCCTTCATGCCGGCCAACAGTGTCGAGGCTGTGAAGCGCGTCGGCGGCTTCGTCATCTTCTCGAGCATGCGGCCGCGCTGCCATGCCACGGCGTCCTTCTTCTTCATGGCCGGCAGCGTCTTGGCGCTCTCCTCTTTGTCTTCCTTATCGTCTTCCTCGTCCGACTCCTGTTTCTTCTTCTGTGACTGGTACATGACTTTCCAGCCGAGGTCGCGCTCCGTGCGGCCGCTGGCCGTGAACGTCTCATCCTTATATTGTACCTCGACCTTCGTCTGGTCGTAGGTGTGGACAGGGTAGAACTGCGCGAGATAGGCACGCGCGATGAGGTGGTAGAGATTGCGCTCCTCCTGCGTCATCTTCGTGACGTCGGCCTGCACCGTCGTCGGGATGATCGCATGGTGCGCCGAGATCTTCTTGTCGTTCCAGGCGCGGCTCTTCTGCTGGGGATTGGCCGCCTTCACCCACGCGGCAACCTGTGCATCGCCAGCCTTCGCGAGGTGCGAAAGGATGGTCGCGGCCTCGCCGAGCTGGTTTGTCGGCAGGTACTCGCAGTCCGAGCGCGGGTACGTCGTGAGCTTCTTCTCGTAGAGCTTCTGCGCCGTGTCGAGGACGAGCTGCGGCGCGTAGCCGAAGCGCTTGCCCGCGAGCACCTGCAGGGTCGAGAGCGAGAACGGCAGCGGCTGCGGCTCCTGCTTCTTCGCTTTCTGATAGGCGGAGATGACGGCATCGTGCGGCATCTCCTCGAAGAAGGCGAGCTTCTCGTCGGCAATCTTCTTGTCGATCAGGCGATTCTCGCTGTCGAGCCCCGCCATCGTGTCCTTGGGCTTCCACTGCGCCTCGAAGCTGCCGTTCACATGCTGGAAGATGCCGCGGATCAGGTAGTACGTGACGGGCTTGAAGTGCTCAATCTCGCGCTCGCGGCGCACGACGAGCGAGAGTGTCGGCGTCTTGACACGGCCAATCGGCAGCACGAGCCGCTCGTGGCCAGCGCGCCGCGCAGCCAAAGTATAGGCGCGCGAGAGGTTCATGCCGATGAGCCAGTCGGCCCGCGCACGCGCGAGCGCCGACTGCTTGAGGTTGAAGAAATCACGGTTGTCGCGCAGGCTCGCATTGGCCTTCTTGATGCTCTTCTCGTCGAGTGCATTCAAGAGAATGCGGCGCACGGGCTTCTTGTTCCCGAGGTAGTCGAGCACCTCGTCGACGAGCAGCTGTCCCTCGCGGTCCGGGTCGCCGCCGTGCACGATCTCGTCGGCCTTCTCGATCAAGGACTTGACGATGGCGAACTGCTTCTCGCAGTCCTTATCAACGAAGAGCTTCCAATGCTCGGGGATGATGGGCAGGTCATCGGCGCGCCAGCGCTTGTACTTCGGGTCATACTCCTCTGGCTCCGCCTGGCGCAGGATGTGGCCAAAGAGCCAGGTCACGACGCCGTCCTTCGTCACGAGGTAGCCATCGCGGCGCGTGACAGGGCCCGTCAGGCATTTGGCGAGCTCACGCCCCACACTCGGTTTCTCGGCAATATACAGACGCAAGAGTCTTGCGGCCTCCTTTCAAGAATCAAAACATCACGAGACGAGCTTGTAGATGCCCCAGACGACGACGCCGACCCAGGCCAGCAGGAAGAGCGTCACAAGGACACCGGCGAGCTTGGCATGCTTGAGGATGTAGTCGGCCTGACGCTCGCAGTCCGACCGCACGCCGTACGGCAGCAGCCGCATGAGCGCGGCAATGGCTGCCGGCACGATCACGACATCGTCGACCATGCCGAGCACGGGGATGGCATCGGGGATGAGGTCAATCGGGCTCAAGAGGTAGAGGATGGCCAGGAGCATCATGCCCTTGACCTTCCGCGGGGTCTGGCGGCTCTTGAGCGAGAGCAGCATGACGAGGATGTCATGGCGGAAAAGGCGCAGTACGCCGAGTAATCGTCCCATTTCTATAAACTCCCAGATTCGAAATAATATATCCTTATTCTACCACACAACGCGTCGTGCTGTCTGGAAAGGTCCTGAATTTGCTAAAGTTGAACAATCTTCTTATACAATTATAACATAGGAATTGACAGCACTATTCCTATTTGGTATAATAAATTAACATTTTGACAGATAATAATTCTCTTTAGTAGGGTTTGTTTTTACAGGAGGACAACATATGAGCAAGAAGACCTTCCCGCTCTCCAAGGATGAGCTTGAGGAAATCATCAAGAAGTATCCGACTCCGTTCCACATCTACGACGAGCACGCCATCCGCGAGAACATCCGCAAGCTCCAGAAGGCGTTCGCCTGGGCGCCGCGCTTCCGCGAGCAGTTCGCCGTCAAGGCACTGCCGAACCCGCGCATCCTGCAGGTCCTGCACGAGGAGGGCGCTGGCACGGACAACAGCAGCCTCGCCGAGCTCGTGCTCTCGGACGTCGCGGGCTACAAGGGTGAGGAGATTCTGCTGACGTCCAACGACACGCCGGCCGACGAGTTCCAGAAGGCCATCGAGCTCGGTGCCATCATCAACCTCGACGACATCAGCCACCTCGACTACCTCGAGAAGAACGCTGGCCTGCCGAAGATCATCTGCTTCCGCTACAACCCGGGCGACCTCATCGAGGGCAATGACATCATCGGCAAGCCGACGGAAGCGAAGTACGGCCTGACGCGCGACCAGCTCTTCAAGGCCTACAAGATGGCCAAGGAGAAGGGCGTCAAGCGCTTCGGCCTGCACACGATGGTCGCCTCGAACGAGCGCCGCACGGAGGCCTTCGTCTTCACGGCCAAGCTCATGTTCGAGCTGGCCGTCGAGCTCAAGAACCGCCTCGGCATCCACGTCGAGTTCGTCAACATCGGCGGCGGCATCGGCATCCCCTACCGCCCGGAGGAAGAGCCGGTCGACCTCGAAGCCGTCGGCGAGGGCATCCACAAGCTCTACGACGAGATGATGGTGCCGGAAGGTCTCGGCGATGTCGCCATGATGACGGAGAGCGGCCGCGCCATCACGGGCCCGGCTGGCTGGCTCGTCTCGACGGCTATCCACGAGAAGAAGACCTACAAGGACTACATCGGCCTCGACTCCTGCATGGCCAACCTCATGCGCCCGGCCATGTACGGCGCTTACCACCACATCACGATTGCGGGCAAGGAGAACGAACCGTGCGACCACGTCTACGACGTCACGGGCTCGCTCTGCGAGAACAACGATAAGTTTGCCATCGACCGCAAGCTGCCGAAGATCGACATCGGCGACCGCGTCATCATCCACGACACGGGTGCACACGGCAGCGCGATGGGCTTCAATTACAACGGCAAACTCTGGTGCGCCGAGCTGCTGCTCCACGAGGATGGCAGTGTCGAGCTCATCCGCCGCGCCGAGACCCTCGACGATTACTTCGCCACCCTCAAGTATCCGGGCAGCGTGATTAAATAAGAACGCACATCGTAGATAGCAAGGCCGGGGATGACCGGGCAGCGCTGCGCGATGACCACCTGCTGAATCTATTTTTTCCCTTTTAATGCAACCTGAAGAAAGAGCTAAACGCGCTGCGCTTGAACGACGCTCTTTCCTCAGGAAATGTGTCGGGAAAAAATAGATTCTTGACGCAGGAGGTCAAACGCTCCGCTTTTGCCCGGCCATCCCCTCTTTGCGTGTGCGAGACGAGCCTGCTTCCCGCTAAGTTTGCAGACAGCCAGCGGGGAGGCATGTGTTTCGCCTGCAGAAGCGAAGCGATTGCCCGCAGGGATGGGCCCCAAGAAGAACGAGGCAGAGCATGCGATGTCAGAACGCCGTGGCAGGCGGCGAAGAAGCCTCCATGAGGATATGGCCATGGGGTCCATTCAGCTGAGCGCCGAAGCCGAAATACATGCCTCACCGCCTTCAATGATACGATGTGCGTATACTAAGAATATACCTCCATTGGCAAAAAAGAGCTGCTACCCAACTTGCTTGGGTAGCAGCTCTTTTATTCTGTCTTGAATTACTGATTCCTATCAGGCCAGCACGCGTGCGAGGCGTACGAGCTCTGGGTTCAGAGTCTTCGTGTTGTTGACGGCCTCGAAGAGGTTGACCGCGACGACCTTGCCTTCGTTGAAGCCGAAGACGACGTCCGATGCACCCGAGATGATGGCCAGAGCGGCCTTCTCGCCGAGCATCGAGGCCTTCATGCGGTCTTCGACCGTCGGCGAACCGCCGCGCTGGATGTGACCGAGGACCGATACGCGCGTATCGATGCCCGTCTTTTCCTCGACGGCCTTGCCGATCTCGATAGCCGAGCCAGCACCTTCCGCTACGACGATGATGCTGTAGCGCTTGCCTGCGTCATACATCTCTTTGATTTCTTCGCACATCGTGTCGATGTTGAACTTGACCTCCGGGACGAGGACGAACTCAGCGCCGCCCGCGATGCCGGACATCATGGCCAGCCAGCCGGAGTTGCGGCCCATGACCTCGACGAGCATGATGCGGCGATGTGCCGAAGCCGTATCGCGCAGCTTGTTGATGGCATCGACGATCGTGTTGGCCGCCGTGTCGCAGCCGATCGTGTAGTCCATGCCCCAGACATCGTTGTCAATCGTGCCCGGCAGGCCGACAATCGGCAGGCCCGTCTCCTTCGAGAGCAGCGAGCCGCCCGTCAGGCTGCCGTCGCCACCGATGATGACGAGGCCTTCAATCCCACGCTTCACGAGGTTCTCATAGCCCTTGCGACGGCCTTCCGGCGTCTTGAACTCCGGGCAGCGAGCCGTTCCGAGGAACGTGCCACCGCGCTGGATGAGGTCGCTGACGCTGCGGCTCGTGAGCTCCTCGATATCGTCATCGAGCATGCCCTGGTAGCCGTTGTTGATGCCATAGACTTTTACACCCTCGTAAAGTGCCGTACGGACAACGGCACGTGCCGCAGCATTCATGCCCGGGCTGTCGCCGCCAGATGTCATTACAGCAATCGCTTTTTTGATCATGGGAACATCTCTCCTATTCCATCGATTCCATACTATCCCAATCATCCCGACGCCTCATGCGGCAGGATAACAAAATGGCTTGGTCATGTACTTTTATCCTTCTTTATTTTACGGAATTCATCTAAAAATGTAAAGGGTTTCATGCAAAACAACGCCTTCTCCTTACGGAAAAGGCGTTGCAGATTGCGGATTTTGTTCCAAGTAGAAGCTCGTGGGATACGCGGAAAGATTGGTCATTCCAAGACGGCCATGAGATCTTTTTTCGCATCGGTATCGACCTTGCGAACCTCCAGCTCGATGCCCATCTCGCTGAGCTTCTTGAAGGCCGCGATGTCCTCGTCGTCGACCGAGACGGAACTCGTGATCTGATGCTTACCCTCACGGAAGCTCATGCCGCCAATGTTGACGCTCTTGATCGGTACGCCGTGCTCGACGAGGTATAAGACGCTCGTCGGATTCGTGAAGAGCAGCAAGCAGCGGTCGTTCTCATACTTCGGGTTGTTGTAGATGCGCACGGCCTTCGCGAGGTCGACGACATGGCTCTTGATGCCCGCCGGTGCGAGCTGCTTCAAGAGCGTCGAGCGGATCTTGTCCGCGGCAACTTCGTCGTCGCAGACAATGATGCGCTGGCACGACGTCGCTTTCGACCAGACCGTGGCGACCTGCCCGTGGATCAGGCGGTCGTCAATGCGCGCCAATACAATCTTCATGCGAGATCATCGTCCTCATCTTCATCGTCATCGGCAATCTGGCTGGCATGGAAGAACTGCATGCCCGTCTTGCCAGCTTCTGCCGCTTTCTCCATGAGTTCCTGGATGCTCAGGCCCTCATCCATCATCTGCGCGCTGCACATCTCGATGAGCATCGGCAGGTTGACGCCCGTCACGATGCCGTACGCCTCATTGGCGATGACGAGACGGCAGGCAGCATTATACGGGCTGCCGCCGAAGAGGTCGTTGAGGAAGAGCACGCCGCCCGAGCAGTCGAGCTCTTTGATGGCTTCCTCGTACTTCTTGACGACATCGTCGGGGCCTTCACCCGGCACGAGCGTCACTGCGCGGACGTTCTTCTGCTCACCGCAGATCATCTCGCACGAGCGCACAAGCTCCTTCGCAAACAGACCATGTGTACCAACTATGATAGCAAACATCAGCTATTCCTCCTTGTCATACGACGGATATCTCATAACTCTGCCCTAATATAATGCAAGATACGTGCCAACTTTGTGTATCAGGATCTGCACAGCTCTGTGCCGGTGTACGCCAATGGATTCCCGCGCATTTTCGCCGTTCATGACGATAAAGCAATACGGTATCGTGTACGAGCAATACTCTTTTCCTCCAATACGCGCCTATTCTGATACAGTAATGCCGTTCATCTTTTAAGAACGATACACTATGGACGAGGCGGATTGATACAAATGCCAGTGTATCAGATCATCTCGGCCATGAAATCGTATTCGTCCTCGGCCAGCGTGAGCTGCAACCGTTCCGCGAAGATCTCTGCCGCCCGGCGCAAGGCCTCTAGCTTCCCGCGGTCGAGCGCAACGGGATCGCCGCCGTAGTGCAGCGGCTTGCGCATGACGCAGCGCTCGAGCGCACAGCCACAGTGGACGAGCAGGCGGATGCGCAGGGGATTGGCCAGCGGCGTCACGCGTTCTGCCTCTAGCCGCTGGTCGAACTCCATCAGGAGCGGCAAGACTTTCTCGGGATTGAGGTACGTCAGGAACTTCTGGAGCGACTCGGCGCAGAGGTTCTGGACGACACGGCTGCCCTGCTTGCGCCTAGTGGTGCCGCAGCTGCCTGTGACGATCTCTAAGAGTACTTCTTCGCCCGCCCCGTCGATGAGGGCCTCGAGCGGGATAAAGGGGATGCGCGTCGCAGGCTTCTTGACCCCGACGGCCGCCACGATGCGATGGCCCTCCGCGATCTCCCGCAGCCGGTCCTCGAGCTTCACGAGGCCGACGGGGATAACTGGCAGGGCCTGGCCCGCGCCGCGCAGGATGTCCTCGACGAGGGATTTGAGCTTGAGCGCTGTTCCCTGTCCCGTCGAGCAGATGGTCACGACGACGCGGCCGTCGTCCGTCACCTTCGCGAGCTCCTCATCATTCGTGACATCGCGCGCTTCGTAGCCGTGGAAGCTCGCGAGGGAGTCGTAGAGGCCGTCGAGGTCCATGCCCGCGAGCTCCGCTTTGCGCATGGCCTCGAGGATCAGCGGTGTCGAGACCATGTCGATTGTGCGGACGGGAACCCCGATGTTCTTCTCCAGGCTCGAGCCGAGGTTGCAGAGCGAGCCCATGTCCGCGAGGATCAGGACGCCCTTGCGGCAGTGTATGGATTTCAGCATGGCGGTCATCTTGTCGAGCACGGCCTGCGGCCGGACTTCGAGCGGCATGTCGACAGCCAGCACGCTGACGTCTGTCGTGCCGAACAGGCGCTGCGCGACTTCGACCATCGAAGACGCCGTGCTCTGGCCGTGCGTCGCGACGACGATGACGACGCGGTCGTCGAGGTCATCCTCCTGAGACGACTCGAGCAGCAGGGCGATGTACTCGATCTCGACGCGCGGCACCTCGATGCGGTAGTGCGCTTCGATGAGCCGGCCAATCTCCTTCGCCACTTCGAGGAAGAGCGAATCCTGCGGCACGGCCCCCTCGAGTTCTTTATGCGGCACATCCTTTGACTTGACCCGCTTGAGGAAGGCCGAGAGATGCAGGCTGAAGGCGTAGAGGAAGCGATCGTGATAGCTCGAATTCATGCGCTTCTGCACGTAGAGTGCCACCTGCTCCGCAAAGTCGACGAGTGAGGCGTCGACGATCTTGAGCAGGCGCTCCCGCGTCGTCATGTTGACGGAGTTCTTCTTGTTGTAGAGATTGCGCACATAGATATTGACGTCCGTCGCGAGGATCTGCTTGATGAGGTCGCTGCTGATGCCCTCGCCCTTCAGGAGATCGACCTTTGCCTCGACGACCTGGTAGAGGTTGAAGGGCTCCGCGCCACTATCCGCATCTGCCAGCGGGAAGTCAGGCCCCGGCGGCACGATGATGAATGAGTCGCCGCCAAGTGTCTTCGTGACCTCGGTCAGCGCCTGACGGTTGGCCGAGAGCGTCAAGAGGCCGTTGCGGATCTGCTGCGGCAGCATCTTGAAGTCGACTTCGATGCCCTCGGGGCTGTCGATACCGCTGAGGAACGCCTGCGCGCAGAGCAGCTTGATGTTCGACTTGAGCTGGCCGACATTGCCATTGCCGATGCTGCCGACGAGCGCCTTGATGCTCTCCACACCCACGCGGATCGGCTTCTTGACGCGCTGCGCTTCGTCCTGGAACATCCGCTTGATGATGTCGAGCTTCTCGCCTGAACTGCGCTCCGCGAGCGGCGGGATCTTCATGATGTTCGGGATGCGCCGCACGAAGGTCTTCGTCAGCACCGAGTCGGGATCTTCCGTCGTCGCCCCGATGATCAGGACCTTGGCCTTGCGGCTGCGCCGCGTCTCGCCGAGGCGGTTGAACGTGCCCGTATCCATGAAGTAGAAGATCATCTCCTGCCCCTCAGGCGGCAGGCGGTGAATCTCATCGAGGAACAGCACGCCGCCGTCCGCCTCTTCGACGAGGCCCGCCTTCGACTGCTCGGCGCCCGTGAACGCGCCCTTGACGTAGCCGAAGACATGCGAGATCAGAAGCTGCGGATTGTTGTAGTAATCCGCGCAGTTGAACGTCACGAACGGCGCGTCCTCCGCAAAGCGCTGCATGGCCTTGCCGTACTCGAACATCATATGGGCAAAGAGCGTCTTGCCGACACCCGTCTGGCCGACGATCAGCGTGTGCAGGCCGTCGGGCGGATAGAGTATCGCCGCCTTGGCCTGCTCGACCTGACGCTTGAGGCTCCTGTCCGCGCCGATGAGCCGCGCAAAGGGGTTCTCCGGCTCCGGCGGCGCCTTCGACTGGCTGATCGACTCGACGTCATCGAACTGGCAGTCCCCCTCGCCAAGCGCCACGCCGAGCATCGACTCCAGGCAGGCCTTGTCGAAGTACAGGACCGGACGGCCCGAGAACTTCACGATCTTCCCCTGGCGGTGCAGCGCATTGAGCTCCTTCGAGACATTGTTGCGCAAGATATCCAGCGCGTTTGCGATCTGCTGCGCGTCGAACCCGATGCGCCCCTTGACCTGGTCCCCCGGCCAGGCCGCCGACTCCTGCTGGATATATGCGTAGATGCGTTCCCCTCGTTTCATTCTGGTTCCCCTCCATGCATCAACACGATATATCTTCTATTATAGCAGGCGTCATCACGCGAAGCAAAAAGGGCAGCGCATCTGCGCTGCCCTTTGAAAATCCAGAATAGCTGTCTGCCGGCTCAGCCTACGAGCTCGTAGCCGGCCTCTTCGATGACCTTGCGGAAATCCGCCTCGGAGATGTCGTGGGTTGCCTTGACATCTGCCTTGCCGCCTTCGAGGTCGACGGTGACGTCCGTGACGCCGTCCATCTTGGCGAGTGCATCGTGAACATGCTTCTGGCAGTGGGCACACATCATGCCCTCGATCTTCAGTGTCTTTTCCATTCTTATCGCTTCTTTCTCCTGTACAGGTTGTGTTTCGGCTGCCGGGATGGCAGCTTTTTCTTCATGTCTATCAGTAGAGACGGCGGCTGCCGTCTGTCCTGCTTCAAGGTTCGCGCTCGTGCCGTGGTCTGGCTTGAAGAAGCGCAGGCGCAGGGCGTTCATGACGACGCAGACGCTCGACATGCTCATGGCCGCGGCGCCGATGACCGGCGAGAGCTTGATGCCGAAGGCCGGATAGAGGATGCCTGCCGCGAGCGGGATGCAGATGACGTTGTAGATAAGCGCCCAGAAGAGGTTCTCCTTGATGTTTTTCAGCACGGCCTTCGAGAGTCGGATGGCGCTGACCGCGTCGAGGAGGTCGCTCTTCATGAGCACAGCATCGGCGCTCTCGATGGCGACATCCGTGCCGGCGCCGATGGCGATGCCGAGGTCGGCCTGCGCGAGTGCCGGCGCATCATTGATGCCGTCGCCGATCATCGCGACGCGGTGCCCCGCCGCCTGCAGTGCCTTGATGTGCTCGGCCTTGTTCTCCGGCAACACGCCGGCGATGACCTTCTCGATGCCCATGCGGCGGCGGATGGCCTCAGCCGTGCGCGCGTTGTCGCCCGTCAGCATGACGACGTCGATGCCCATCTCGTGGAAGCGCGCGATGGCCTCGCGGCTCGTCGCCTTCTCCACATCGGCGGCAGCGAGGATGCCGATGACGCGGTCATCCTGCGCGAAGATCAGCGGCGTGCAGCCGTCATCAGAGAAGGCTGCGAGCTGGGCTTCGTAATCCTTGAGGTCGACGCCCTTCTCCTCCATGAGCTTTGCATTGCCGGCCGCATAATCATGTCCGTCCGCTTTCGCCTCGACGCCGCGGCCGAAGAGTGCGCGGAAGCCCGTCATCTCTCGGGGCGCGATGCCCTTCGCCTTGGCCGCCGCCATCACGGCTTCCGCGAGCGGATGCTCGCTGCCCTGCTCGAGGCCGGCCGCGATTGCGAGGAGCTGCTGCTCCGTGACGCCGTCTGCCGTCACGATGCCAGTGACTTCCGGACGGCCTTCCGTGATCGTGCCGGTCTTGTCCATGACGACCGTGTCGACGGACTGCGCGACCTCGAGGGCCTCGCCCGACTTGATGAGGATGCCGTTCTCCGCGCCCTTGCCCGTGCCGACCATGATGGCGACCGGCGTCGCGAGTCCGAGTGCGCACGGGCACGAGATGACGAGGATACAGATGGCGATCGAGAACGCGAACTCGACGCTCGCGCCCATCGCGAGCCAGATGCCGCCCGCGATGACGGCAATCGTGATGACAGCCGGCACGAAGACACCCGCGATCTTGTCGGCCGTGCGCGCAATCGGCGCCTTCGAGGCGCTCGCCTCATCGACGAGGCGGATAATCTGGCTGATCGTCGTGTCCTCGCCGACGCGCTCCGCGCGGAAGTGGATGGAACCCTGCTTGTTGATCGTAGCCGAGGTGACCTTGTCGCCCGCCTGCTTCTCCACAGGGATTGGCTCGCCTGTGATGGCCGACTCATCGATGCTCGTCGTGCCGGAAAGCACCGTGCCGTCCGCAGGGATGCGCTCGCCCGGGCGCACGATGATCTCATCGCCCGCGACGAGTTCTTCGGCGGGGATGGTCTGCTCCACGCCGCCGCGCACGACACAGGCCTGTTTCGGCGCAAGGTCCATGAGCTTCTCGAGCGCCTTGCTCGTCTGCCCCTTCGCGCGCGCCTCGAGGTACTTGCCGACGGTGATCAGCGTGACGATCATGCCGGCCGACTCGAAGTAGAGATTCGTGCTGTACTCCTGTACGAGCGCCATGTCGCCGTGACCGAAGCCCCAGCCCATGCGGAAGATCGCGAAGGCGCCGAAGAGCGCTGCCGCCATCGAGCCCATGCCGACGAGGCTGTCCATGTTCGGCGCGCCGCGGAAGAGATTGCGGAAGCCCGCAATGTAGTAGCGGCAGTTGAGGTACATGATCGGCAGCACGAGCAGGAACTGCGAGAACGCGAACGTGATGGCGTTCTCCGGCCCATCGAAGATCGTGCTGACGAAAGCCGGCACCGGCAGCCCGAAGAGCCGCTCAAAGAGGCCGTGCATCGAGATGTACATCGTCGGCAGCAGGAAGATGATGGACCAGATGAGACGGTGCTTCATCTCCGCAATGCTCTTCTTGACGGGATCCTCCTGCGGGGCAGCCTGCGTTGCCACCTTCTTCCCCTTGACCGAGGCGCCGTAGCCGGCGTCGACGACCGCCTTGATGATGGCGGGCACATTCGTCTTCGCCTCATCGTACTCGAGCTGCATGCTGTTCGTCAGCAGGTTGACGCTGACGTCTTTCGTGCCGTCGACCTTCGCGACAGCCTTCTCCACACGGGCCGAGCAAGCCGAACATGTCATGCCCGTGATCGTGAATTGTTCTTTCTTCATCTTGGAATAGAGCCTCCTTGGTGGCTATTGGGAAAACGATGGGTCACTTCATAACTTTCTGCAATGTCGCGACGAGCTCATCGACAACCTCATCGTGACCGGCGCGGATGTCGTCGACCACGCAGGACTTGATGTGCTGCGCGAGCAGTTCCTTGTTGAAGGCATTGAGTGCCGACTGGATGGCGCTGACCTGCGTGAGGATATCGACGCAGTAGCGGTCCTCCTCGACCATCTTGCAGACGCCGCGGACCTGGCCCTCAATGCGCCGCAAGCGCGAGACAAGGCATTTGTACTCCTTGCTGTCCTTGTCACGGTATTTATGCTTGACGCAGCCGCAGCAGGACTTTTCTTCTGTACCTTCCGTACCTGCCACAGCCACATTCTTTGTTTTTTCACATGCACACATGAAATATACCCCCTAACGGTATTTCATACTATACCATAAGGGGGTATCTGTCAAGCAAAAAAAATTCCCGCCAGATGGCGGGAATCCGATGGTGTCAGCCTTTGTCCATCGAGTGGATGATGATGTCGGTGATGATCTTCGTCCAGTCGACGCGGCCGCCGGCGCTGCCGGAACGCTGCTCTTCTGGCTGCTGGGGCTCTGGCGGCGGGTTCTTGGCACGTTCAGCGGCCTGGCGCGCGGTGCGCAGGTCGTTGGCGAGCGCCTGGTCCTGCTTGTCGGAGTAGTTCCAGGCGATCTCGAGCTCGCGCACGGCGTCATCATAGCGGCCCTCGTCATAGTAGATGAGGCCTTCGTACTGGTGGCAGCGCCAGATGGGATACGTCGTGTTATCGTGCGTTGTCGTGTTGGCTGCACTGAAATCCTCGAGTGCTTCGTGCGGCCGGTTGAGGCCGTAGTAGGCGCGCCCGCGCAGGTAGTAGGCATAGGCGCGCGGATTGCCCGTCACGCGGCGGTCCTCGATGAGCGTCGTGAGCTCGTCGATGGCTTTCGTGTACTCGCTGCGCTGGATGTTGCCCATGCTGCGATCGAAGATCTTGCCGTAGTCGTAGCTCGTCTCGAGGCGCGTGCCGAGCTTCTTCTTCTCCTGACCGTTGGCCTTCTGGTACTCCTGCAAGAGCTCCTCATTCTGCTTCTTGAGGGCATCGCGCTCCTGCTGCAGTTTCTCGACCTCATCCTTCTTGGCCATCAGGGCCTTGAAGTCGATGTTGTCCGTGTCGACTTCCGCCGTCAGATGGACCGTGTACTTCATGGTCGTACCTGAGAGCTCCGGCACAGAGTCCTCCTTGATGACCTTGAGCACGGCGCCGGAGATCATCTTGACATCGTCCTCGGTCAGCTGCATGTTCTTCGTGCGCGAATAGCTCTCGACGTAGACGCCGGCCTTCTCGACGGCCGCGCGCATGGCCTCCTGCCGCGCCGCATCGCGCGCGATCTTCGGGGAGTCGTTGTCCCCCATGATGTAGACGCCCGTCGCCTCGATGACCTGGGGCGCCGCTTCGGCAGGCTCCTGCCCGCCCAGTCCGATACAGACGGCTGCCATCAGCACGAGGCAGGCCCGCCACAACCTCTTCATATCCAACACCATCCTCATCTAAATAGTGTACCTTGCTAACTACTTATTCTATATTATACGGATGTCATTCCTGCTTTCCAATTAGAAAACCATGAATTTCATCGGATTCCCTGCATCTCAAAAAAATTTTGCGGAATCGCAAAAAAAAGATTGACACGGCCGCCCGAAATCGATATACTATATCTTGTCAGTTGCGACAAGCGACAGATGCTGATTTAGCTCAGTTGGTAGAGCAGCTCATTCGTAATGAGCAGGTCGTAGGTTCAAGTCCTATAATCAGCTCCATCTGGAACATCAGGCTTTCGAGAGATCGAAAGCCTTTTTTGTTGCCCGTCCCCCACCATCATCTGCTATATCTGCTATAATGGAAGAAAATAGAGATCCACGACAGTGAACAGGAGGAATCACCATGAAGATTGCAATGGCAAATGACCATGCGGGCACGAAGCTCAAGAACGAGATCAAGGCATACCTCGAGAGCGAGGGCCACGAGGTCAAGGATTTCGGCACGTACGATGAGGAATCGTGCGACCTCTCGGACTTCGTCTACCCGGCTGCCCTCGCCGTCGCCAAGGGCGAATGCGACCGCGGCATCTTCGTCGACGGCGTCGGCTACGGCAGCGCGATGATCGCCAACAAGCTGCGCGGCATCTTCGCCGTCGTCTGCCAGGACCCGTTCTGCGCAGCCCTCGCCCGCCAGCACAATGACAGCAATGTGCTCTGCCTCGGCGGCAAGATCATCGGCCCGGCGATTGCCATGGAGATCGTCAAGACCTGGATGCACACGGACCCGCTGACGGCCGATAAGTACCGCCGCCGCGTCAAGAAAGTCCAGGAAATCGACGCCAAGCACTGCGTGGCCGTCAAATAAATCGCATATCGTCAAAGAAAAAATCCCAGGCAAAGTTCCTGGGATTTTTTTCTTTCATATATCATCGCCCTTGTCGCGACAGTAATTGACGAGCGAGTCGATGAAGGCGCGCGCGGCATGCGACAGATACGACTTCTTGCGCCAGGCGACGAGCGCATGGCGGCGCGGGCGCGTCGGCAGTGCCGCATAGCACGGCCGCGTCTTCGGCTGGAAGGCGCGCAGGAGCGTCATCGGCAGCAGGGTCGCGCCGAGGCCCGCCGCTGCGAGCGTCAGCGCCGTCTCCATGCTGCGCGTCTGCAGATAGATCTTCGGCGTAAAGCCGGCCTCCTCACAGAGCGAGAGCAGCTGCTGGTGAAGCTTCTGCTCGCTGTGCATCTGGATGAATGGCGTGTCCTTCAAGAGGCCGATTGGCAGCAGCGGCAGTGTCCCGCGGCAGTCCTGCGGCAGATGGTACTGTTTCGAGAGCTCATGCCCCGCCGGCAGGACGAGAACCATCTCCTCGGAGTAGAGCTCGGCAAACGAGAAGGCGTTGGCATCGACGGGCTGTGTCGCGATGATGAGATCGGCATCGCCCGAAAGCACGGCCTCCTCGAGGCGCTTCGACGTGTGCTCCGCGAGCTGCAGGCGGATACCGGGGTACTTCTCCTGGAACTCGGGCAGGAATGAGGCGAGGAAGTACGTGCTGCGGAACGGTGAGCTGCCGACGACGAGGTTGCCCTGCGCACAGCCGAGCTCATCCTCGACGTAGCGGTGGAACTCTGTGTCGAGCTCCATGATGCGCCGCGCCGTCTCGAGGTACTTCTGCCCAATCGTCGTCGGGCGCAGCGGCTGCGAGCCGCGGTCGAAGAGCGGCGCGCCGACTTTCTTCTCGACGCTCTTCAGGAGCTGCGAGAGCGACGGCTGCGAGATGTAGAGCTTCTCCGCCGCGCGCGAGATGGAGCCCGTCTCATAGATGGTGCGGATGTAATGGAAGTGACGGATTTCCAAACAAAATCCCTGCTACTAAAAACATAGACAAAAATGTGCATGTCTTAGAAAAATTCCTTATTCA
>ERZ772881.717-NODE-717-length-35021-cov-7.508980_pt1 | contig 35021 bp, 39 predicted proteins | sample MGYA00580581_ERZ772881 | MGnify/ENA primary metagenome ERZ772881 (study PRJEB29015, sample SAMEA2737668) | human gut metagenome | biome: human gut; feature: human-associated habitat; material: faeces | place: China | collected 2012 ...
AGGCAGAGGCAGGAATACACCAAAAAGCAATACAGATGTTGCTTGGAGCAGGAAAACACACTTATTACAACAGTATCCATTTCAAGTGCATTTTTGGGGAATATGAAGCAGGGACATAAAAGATAGTAAATGTGATATGTAACATATAGTGTATTTAATACATATACAGCAGTATTGTAGATATTATCAGAATAAAGAGAAATAACTGAAATCCTATGTTTATAAATTGAGAGATGTCTTAATTATAAACATAGGATTTTGTTATATGGCAATACAATAGAAGAGTGTCAGGAAATACTTAGTGAGCAGGGGTGTAATGCTGATGAAAATAGCATCATGGAAATGTAGTAGTACTTTTAAATTAAAAAGGCTCTAAGATTTGATGTGAATTTTATAATGAATTATGTTTCCATATTTTTAAAGCAGCCTTTAGTGTAACTGGTATTTGTGTTATAGTAATGATAACAAAACATCAGGAAGTAAGAAAAAATGAGTGATAATAATACATTAGATTACTACAACCAGCATACAGCAGATTTTGTCAATACAACTCAAAATGTGGATTTCCATGAAATACAGGAACCTTTCCTATCGTTTTTGCCTGCGAAAGCAAAAATATTGGATTTTGGATGCGGTTCAGGAAGAGATACTAAGTATTTTATAGATAATGGATATGAAGTTGATGCAATGGATGGTTCAAAAGAATTATGTAAGGCAGCAACAAAGTACACAGGTATTCAGGTACAGTATATGCTTTTCGAGAATTTTAATGACAGTAATATATATGATGGTATATGGGCATGTGCATCAATTCTTCATTTAAAGAAATGTGAATTGTCGGATATGATAAAAAGATTATATAAGGCACTTAAGGAAGATGGTGTGATATATATGTCTTTTAAGTATGGCGATTTTGAGGGCGTAAGAAATGGAAGGTATTTCACATATCTTACAGAGGAAAGTTTTGATATGTTGATGGAGCCTATAAATGGATTTAAGAAAGAAAAAATCTGGGCAACAGGTGATGTAAGAGAAAACAGGGGTACGGAGCAATGGCTGAATATTATACTTCGCAAGGTGACAACCATTTAATAGTTGAACAAAAATATTACAACATGCTGGATATAGAAGGATTTTCACAGATGATGAAAGATCCGTCATATTGTTATAAGTTCTACTGGCTTGAGGCTATTGTTCATCTGATTTCAGAAAATGTTTATCAGACAACATTTGATGAGATAATAGATGAAATGATATCAAATGCATGGTATTCAGTAAGAGAGTTCCATATACATCTTAGTGGAATACAATCTGATGGAATGGTAAGGGACGGGCTTGAAAGGGCAGTAAATTTGTTATCTGAATACAGCAGCTTACCTGCTAATGCATCAAAAGTAGAAATAAAAAATGCAATCAAAGAATACAATAATGAACTTAAGGCGGTAAAGGAACAGCTTACAAATATGGTTCCTTACAGGGCTTTGTCAGGATTCTTTTCAAAAAGTGATGAGCCTGCGGACTGGGGAAGTGTAAAAAGACTGACTGCATATATTAAAAAGATCAATCAGATGATTGTGCCATTACCTTATATTCTTGGAGACAGCAGCAAATTAAAGAAAGAAGTATATTTTAATCCTGACTGGGTTTTAATGATACAGGATAATACAGTAAATATACTTGGCTGGATTCAGTATGAAAAGGTTAAATGGCTGCAAAACAACAATCCGGAAGTACCGGGATTAGTATATAAACTGGCACCTATTGATGAAAAGATGCGAAAGCTATCCCATGCAAGGAAACTGTGGGAAGGAATACTTGATGTATGTGAGGTAAGAGATGTATTTACAGGGAAGCCGGTAAATACTAAACAATATGACATAGATCACTTTATACCATGGTCATTTGTAATGAATGATGAGTTGTGGAATCTGATGCCAATGGACTCTTCACTCAATTCCTCTAAGAATAACAAGCTTCCTAAGTGGGAACCTTTCTTTGAAGTATTTGCTGGCAATCAGTTTATTATGTATGAAAAAATATATGAAAAGCCGGAATTACATAAACTCTTTGAAGCTTGCTACAGAGATAATCTGCATTCTATATGGGCTGTAAGGGAACTGTATACTGCAGGAAAAGGTAAACCGGAATTTTGCCACATATTAGAAAAGAATATGCAGCCGGTATATGATTCTGCGAGACGTCAGGGATATGAAATTTGGAATAGGGACAAAGTACAATAATATTTGAAAGTACGAGATAGACCAAATTACAGATGAAGAAATCAATATAGTTTTGAGTTATTTGAGGATGCTTATATTAAGAGATGGTATAAGCTGTCAACTGATTTAAAAATCGATTAATTGTTAAAAGAGGTAATAATGCACATATATGTAGATGCGGATGCATGTCCTGTCATACGGATAGTAGAGAACATAGCTAGAAAATACAATATAGAAACAACGCTTATATGTGATACTAATCATATGCTTACATCCGATTATAGTGATGTAGTAACAGTAAGCGCAGGGGCTGATGCAGTTGATTTTAAGCTGGTTAACTTATGTACGCGTGATGACATAGTTGTTACACAGGATTATGGGGTTGCAGCTATGGCGTTGAGTAAGGGTGCATATGCAATTCATCAGTCAGGAAAGTGGTATACTACCGACAACATAGATCAGATGCTTATGCAGAGGCACATAACTAAATGTGCGAAAAGAGCAAGCAGTAAAAACCATATAAAGAGACATAAAAAGAGGTCAAATGAGGATAATATTCATTTTGCAGAGTCGTTTGAAAAACTTGTGCTGTTGGCACAGACAAAGAAAGGGTAATGTAAATGGGATTATTTAGTAAGAAAAAGATAGTGCATTCTTATGATAAAGATAGCAAAAGACCAGTAATTAAGGCCAGTATATGCACTGGTGAACAGGTAGCTGGATTTAAGGATATTCATACAGGTAAGATAGAAGAGGTTATGCTGATTAGGAGTGAGGCAGACCTTGATAATTTCAAGAAAATGTATGGAATTAACGAAAAAATAGAAAAGGAATATTAAGATGAACATTCAGATATTTGGAACTAAGAAATGTAATGATACAAAAAAGGCAGAGCGTTTCTTTAAGGAGAGAGGTATTAAGTACCAGTTTATTGATATGAAAGAAAAAGGGTGAGTGTCGTCCGGTGGACGACTTGCTACGAACCGACCGAGCCGGAAGGCGAGACTGAGCAAGGGCGAATTTAATTCAGTTGCTCAGGTTAATGGTGGACTGGAAAATATGATTAACTGGGAAAGTAAGAGTAAAAAATTATGATAAAGGAAATAGAAGATAGAAGAAGCATAAGAAAATATAAACCAGATAGAGTTAATAAAACCATAATTGAAGATATGATATACAGCGCTACACTTGCTCCATCTGCTAAGAACAGACAGCCATGGAAATTTATCGTATATCAGGGAGATGAAAAAGACAAATTGGTTGAAGTAATGCAGCAAGGTATTAATGCAGAAAAGATCAGCCATGAACTAATGCCAGAATGGGTATTTGCAATACCAGATGCTGAGAATACTATAAGAATCATGCAGGAGGCACCATGTCTAATTGCTGTGCTTAATACTAATCAGAAGACACCTTTTTCTGGCATAGAAAATGAAAAGAGAATTGTAGAAATCTGTGACTCATTATCTATAGGTGCTGCCATTCAAAATATGATACTTACAGCAACAGGGTATGGATTAGGTACTTTGTGGATTGCAAATACATGCTTTGCATACAATGATCTTGTTGATTTTATTGGAACTGACTGCCAACTGACTGGATTGGTTGCGGTTGGAATTGCGGATGAATCTCCAGATAAAAGACCAAGAAAACCATTTGAAGATATAATTGAATTCAGGTAGATGAGAGATTTCTCAGTTTAAGAAGTTTATGGGGTCTGTCTCCAAGACACTCCAAGACACGTTAATTTGAATTGTTTATTTTCATAAAATGTGTTACAATCAAGTTAGTTGCAACTAATTGTATTGTAAAAAAGGTAAATGTATGAGTGAAAGAATAAAACCTACTATCAGTGGCAGTGCTGAGACAATGCTCCAGAGCTTTTATGCCAGAGCCCAATATTCCAAAAGTAAACATAATAAATTCTATGATGCAAAGGCGGTAGAATTAGTCGACAAAATTGATTATGATTTTTCTACAGCGGCTAGGGATTCTACGATGGGGAAAGGGGTAATTGCCAGAACGGTAGTTTTTGATGAATTAGTAAAGAATTTTATAGAGAAAAATCCTGATTGTACGGTGGTTAATATTGCCTGTGGTCTGGATACGAGATTTTATCGCATGGATAATGGTAAAATCACCTGGTACAATCTGGACCTGCCAGAAACGATAGCAATCCGCAATCAGATTTTCGAGGAATCAGGACGTGTTTCTACGATAGGAATTTCTGCACTTGACCCTGCATGGTCAAAAGAAGTAAAAGTGCGGGGGAAAATGCTTTTTATCATTGAAGGATTATCAATGTATCTGACAGCAGAAGAAAACGGTAAGATATTAAAAATAATAAAGGACAACTTTGATAATGCATGTATTCTTATGGAATGTCTGGCAAAGGCATGGGTAAAGAAAGAAGGAATAGAAAAATCCATACAGCAAACAGGCTCAAAATTTGTTTTCGGGGCAGATCATTTTGAAGAACTTGGGAATATGACAGAGGGATATCACAAAATAAAAGACGATAATATTCTTCGCGGCATGGAATTATTTTCACTTGCATATAGACTTTTTGCGTTATTACCGATTGCAAAAAAGGTTACGCAGAAGATTATGATATTTGAAAAGGACTAACTTTTGTTGGAGATGGCAATGAAGGAATGTTTGCATTCGAGAATCAAATGCGTGTGTGAAATTCCAGTTTGCCGAATAAAGGAGCAGTACTTATGAAAAAATTCTTTTTGCCAGTATACACTATAGTGGTATTTTCAATCGTTATTTGGTTTGCTTTATATGGAGAACATCGTGATCCGAGGTTTTATGTCTCTATTTTGATACTTGCAATCATTGGGAAATTTATTGCTTTACACATAGATAAAGAAAAATAGTAATAGATGTAGAATTGCCAGAGAGTTTGGCATAGGTGATTAATAATAATGAGGCGGCATATGTATCTTATATCAGCATATTTTGATGAACATGTAACAAAGGGATTGCAGAGGTTAATTGATAATATTGCAAAAGAAACAGGTAATACTTATATGATTGAGAATAATGTTCCTCCGCATCTGACAATTTCAAGCTTCGAAACAAGAAAACCTGATAATCTTAAGGAAGAATTCATGAAGCTTAATAAAATAGGTGCAGGAGAGATAAATATATTTTCAATCGGGCAGTTTCTGCCGTATGTTATGTATGCTACACCTGTTCTGGACGAATATTTAATGCATCTTTCCAATGAGGTGTATGATATATTTTCTGTAAGAGAAGATGTAACAATTAATCGTTGTTACAAACCATATAACTGGTTTTCACACATAACATTGGGAAAGAAACTTGAAAAAGAACAGATGATAATGGCAATGAGAGTATTACAGACACATTTTGTTCCAATAAAAGGGAAAATAGTAAGGGTTGGATTGTCACAGACTAATCCACATAAGGATATTATACAATTTAATATATGATAGTGTAACCGGGGGAGGGAGAATGGATTTTAGTTGATACTGAAGATGAGATGGTGGCTATTTTTTTACAACAGAGGATATATTTTATGCAACAACAGAAATTATTAAGTCTTATAAGACAGGCAATAGAAGATTACAACATGATAGAGGAAGGCGATAAGATTGCCGTTGGAGTATCAGGTGGCAAGGATTCGCTTGCATTGCTGTATGCAATGAAGATACTTAACAGATTTTATCCGAAGAAGTTTGAACTATATGCAATCACCTGTAATGTTGGCTTTGAGGGAATGGATTTTACAGGAGTGAGGCAGTTCTGTGAGAGCATAAATGTGCCATATGAACAGGTTGATACAGAGATTGCGAAGATTGTCTTTGAGGATAATAAAGATGAAAGACCATGTTCACTGTGTGCGAAGCTTAGAAAAGGCGCAATGTATAAGAGGCTTGGAGAGCTTGGAATCAATAAGATTGCATATGCACATAATAAGGACGATTTTATAGAAACAGCATTAATGTCTCTTATATATGAAGGGCGGTTTTACGCATTTCCACCAGTTACATATCTGCCGGAGGCAGGGGTTACGGTTATACGGCCAATGATGTATGTGCCGGAAAAGGGTGCGGCTAATTTTGTGGTTAATCAGGGAATCAGGGTTGTTAAGAATAGCTGTCCAGTTGATGGTTCGACTAAGAGGGAATATGCTAAGCGGCTTATGGAGCAGATTAATAGAGACAATCCGGGAGCTAAAGACAGAATTATGCATGCAATTGTGAACGGAAGATTTGAGGACTGGCCAGAAGTGCATAGAAATTAAAAATAACTGTTGATACAACACCAATGAGATAATAGAATAATATTAAATCTATTTATAAGGAGATACGAACATGAGAAGATTTTATGAAGGCAATGATAACAAGGGTTATCAGGAAGTTGTAGATAAAGAAGCTGGCTTGGAATTAATAGGTTTTGATTTGATAAGACTTGAGCCGGGTGAAAATGCGGTTTATGAATCAGGGGAATATGAAATAGGACTTGTTATTTTACAGGGAACATGCAGTGTTAAGGTTGATGATGTCACATTTGACAAGCTTGGCTCAAGAAGAAGCGTGTTTGACGGCAAGCCAACAACTGTTTATGTTCCAAGAGATTCTAAGTATGAAGTTACAGCAACCGGAAGCATGATGCTTGAAATCGGTGTGTGCAAGGTTAAAGCAAGAAAGAAGTATGAAGCTTTTGTAATAGATGCAGGTGATGTTACAACTGAACACAGAGGCAAGCTTAACTGGCAGAGAGATGTTAATGATATTATCACTTCAAAATATGAGGGAAAGGTTGACAGAATCGTGCTTGGCGAGACTTACAGCATGCCGGGACAGTGGTCAAGTTATCCATCACATAAGCATGATACAGATAATCTTCCATTTGAGGTAAATATGGAGGAAATCTATCATTTCAAGGTGAATCCAGGTCAGGGCTTTGGTATTCAGGTAATGTATAGTGACGATATGTCATTAAGAGAGAGTTACATAATAAAGAATGGTGACAGCGTAGCGATTAAGAATGGCTATCATCCGGTAGCAGCAGCACCGGGATATCAGGTATATTATCTCTGGGTAATGGCAGGTGTTGATACAAGACAGCTTACACCTTGTGATGACCCTGACCACGCATGGGTAAAGGCTGTTGAGAAGATGGTGTAATGTATTTTGAACAAGGCATATGTGGAATCAGATATGAAATAAAAGGCTTAATTAAAAGATGAACATTAAAGGCTGAATATTAAGAAAAATATTGAAACTTTTTATCGATAATGATATATTTAGTGTATAAAATTTTAACAGATTCGAGGTAAAATAATAATGATTTACGCATCACTTAATGCAAAAAAAGGTAACTACCAGTACCCAGCAGCTATTAATACTGCACTTGAATTTCTTGCAAAGCCAGAGACAGCTGAGCTTCCAGTAGGAAGATATGAACTTGATGGAGATAACATTTTTGTTCTTATTCAGGATCAGACAACAGCTCCAGTTGAGAATAAGCGTGCAGAAAGTCACAGAAATTATATTGATATCCAGTATCTTTTCACAGGAAAAGAAGTTCAGGGATATGCACCACTTCTTCCAGGAGTTACAGGTGAAGAGCCAGCTGGTAAAGACAATATCTTTTATGAGACAGTAGAGAATGAGCAGTTCGTTACATTACATCCTGGTGAATTTACAGTATACTTTACTAATGATATCCACCGCCCTAATTGTACAATGGATGAGCCTGTTAATATCCATAAGGCAGTTGTTAAGATTAAGGAAAGTCTTATTAAGTAATTGGAATAGTTGACTTGTTGATACAATATAATATTTAAAACAGAAGCACCATAAGAAGCGAATGCAACGTATTCTTCTGGTGCTTTTTTTGCCTCAAATCCTTAGTAGGAAAAGGACAGAATAAATGGAAAAATGTTGCTATTAGTTATATATGCTTGTATAATACAGTTAAAAGTTTGTTATTAATTTAACATGTGATGGGGGTTATTTAATATGTTAGCAGAGCAGGTATTGGCATTAATTATTTTCATTTCTATGTTTATATTGATAGTTCTTGATAAGATAGAGAGGCATTATGTGACGCTTGGATGTGGGGCATTGACGCTGATTGGGGTATTTGGAATTATCATGAGGTCGCCGGAGGCGGTTATTAGTATTCTTAATTTAAGAAGCATTTTTACATCAGGTTTCTGGTATCAGTCTGGAGCTGCTGAAGAGGCAGTAACAGGGATTAACTGGTCGACCATTATATTTATTGCGGGTATGATGATTATGGTTGAGGTTATGGCTGCCGCCGGATTTTTCAGATGGCTGTGTATGCTTCTGGCTAAGGCTGTACACTATCGTACAAGAGCATTGTTTATCACATTTATGATAATGTCTTTTGGATTGGCTATGTTTATAGACAGTATAACGGTTATATTGTTCCTTGCGGCTGTATCTATTGAGCTTGCCAAGCTGCTAAAGTTTAATCCGGTGCCAATGATTTTATCAGAGATATTCTGTGCTAATCTGGGCGGCTCGGCAACAATGTGCGGGGATCCGCCTAATATAATTATTGGTACGTCACTTAACTTTTCATTTTCAACATTTATTACGCATACAGGACTGATTGCAGTAATCAGTCTGGTATTTATTGTGGTATATTTTCTTATAGCATATAGAAAAGAACTGGAATCATCACCAGATATTGATAAACTGGCTGAATCTATGCCAAGTCCGGCAGAGACTATTACTAACAGAAGAGATTTTGCATTAAGCTGTGTTATATTCATGTGTGCAGTTGTAATGCTTGTAACGCATGCGCTGACAGGACTTACGGTTGCATTTATAGGACTTGTTATAGCAATATTTTCACTTATTGTATCAGGCAGGAAGGCTTTACATATGTTGAAGTCTATTGATTATAAAACACTTTTGTTCTTTTTAGGACTGTTTATCGTTGTAGGTGGGCTTGAACAGACGGGAATATTAGAGATTATTGCTGCATTTATAGGCCGTATGAGCAAAGGTAATCTTAAACTTATGGTTGCAATTATTATTATTATTTCAGCATTTGCAAGTGCACTTATTGATAATATTCCTTTTGCAGCAACTATGGTACCGGTTATTAAGAGTCTGGCTGCGACACAAGGGGTTGACCTTTCTGTTCTTGCGTGGGCACTTTCTATGGGAACTGATGTAGGTGGAAGTGCAACACCTATAGGTGCATCTGCTAATGTTGTCGGAACATCAGTTGCAGCTAAGAATGGTTATATGATTGGTTGGGGTAAGTATTGTCGCACAGCTGTTCCGGCAACTATAATAGTTGTGCTTATATCTATGTTGTGCATATTTGTAAGGTATTGTTAATTCTTCGTGCACAAAATGTGTACAGAAATGGGGGTTTTATGGGAGAACAGTTGATTATTTCTATAAGTCGTGAATATGGAAGTGGGGGACATGAGATAGCAAGGAAGCTGGCTGACAGATTAGAACTTGCATTTTATGACAGATGCATGTTGGACGAGATTGCAGAACAGATGAATGCTGATGTGTCAGATTTTCACAAATATGATGAAAAGCCGGGAAACCGTCTCCTGTCGAGGCGTGTAGGTAATCACACCAATTCTTATGAAGAGATTATTGCCCAGTTTCAGTTTGATTATATCCGTAAGAAAGCTGAGAGCGGAGAATCATTTGTAGTAGTCGGCAGATGTTCAGAGAATGTACTTAAGGATTATGACTGCCTTATATCCGTATTTGTAACAGGTGATAAGGAGCATAAGATACAGAGAGTTATGGAGAATTTTGACTTATCCGAAGCAGAGGCATATACTAAAATGCGCAGACACGACAGAACAAGAAAACAGTATCATAACAGATACTCAGATGGTAAATGGGGAGATGCAACATATTATGACATGTGTATCAACAGCAGTCCTCTGGGAATAGAGAAAACTGTTAATGTTCTGGAGAATTATGTAAAAGAAAGAACAGGTAATCAGGAGCTTTAATTATGAAATACACAATAGACACACATACTCATACACTTGTAAGCGGTCATGCATATAACACAATTGATGAGATGGCAGCTTACGCAGCAGGTATAGGAGTTACGCACCTTGCGATAACTGACCATGCACCCAAGATGCCGGGAAGCGCAGGTATATTATATTTTTCTAATATGAAGATAATTCCAAGAGAAAAATGTGGTGTCAGGATATATATGGGTTGTGAAGCTAATATTATGGACTATGATGGAAATATTGATCTTAAAGAATATGGACTTAAGGGCTGTGATGTTGTAATAGCAAGCCTTCATATTCCATGTATCAAGCCCGGAAGTATAGAGCAGAATACGAATGCATTAATTAAAGCAATGGATAATCCATATGTTAATATTATAGGACACCCTGATGATTCAAGGTATCCTGTCGATTATGAAAAGCTTGTAAAGGCCGCTAAGGAAAAGCATGTGCTTCTTGAACTTAATAATACATCATTGAATCCGGATGGCCCAAGACAGGGAGCTTTTGAGAATGATGTTAAGATGCTTAACATATGTAAGGAATTAGGAGTCTGCATATCTATAGGAAGTGATGCACATATAAAAGAGGGAATATGTGAATTTGACAGAGCCTATAAGGTTATAGAAGATACACAGTTCCCAGAAGAACTTATTGTTAATAGTGATTACAGATTATATGAATCATATATTGGAAAGAAGAATTAAAATCCATTTCATTTCTATTATGAATTATTAGAATCTTATAAGTTCAACAAGAAATACTGCTACACATGACGCTATAGCAACAGTTGTAAGACCTTTGCCTTTCAAAGCAAATATTACGGCTGTCAAAAGTCCGGCAGCTGCACCAATCCACCAGCTGGTTGCATAGAATATTGCAGGAATTGTCATTGCTGTAAGAACTGCATAAGGTATGTAATAAAGAAAAGAACGGACAAAGCGGTTGTTAATCTTTTCTTTGATTGCAGTGAAAGGTATAACTCTTATAAGGTAGGTTGTGCCTGCAAGTATAAGCAGATATATAAAGAAAATACTGTTTTTCATAGGTTCCTCCAATAAGATTAATTATCGCTGTTATCAGCTTCGTCAGATACCGGGAAGAATATTGAACCGATAATGGCAGCTGTGATAGCAACAATTGTTATTGTTATACCGCTGGAAATCTTAGAAAGAAGCGGTATGTAGTAGAATATGCAGCTAAGTATAACTGCAATGATTACGACAATCAGGACGGGGCGTGCTTTCTTCATCTCTGGAACAACCACGGCAACGAACATTCCGTAGATTGCAACACTTAAAGCACTCATAAGGCGGTCTGGAAGAATATTTCCAAGAATAGCACCAATAAATGTGCCAAATGCCCAGCCTAGATAAGGCAGTGTAGCAAGTCCTGCAAAATAGCTGCGTTTGATTTCATCTTCCTTAGTTGCTACTGCAAATATTTCATCAGTTATAAAGAAACCGAGAAGCCAGCGGTATATGCCACTGAAACGGCTGTCGGCTTTCTGTCCGATTGATATAGACATGAAAGAGTATCTTATATTAATAGTAATCTGTGATATAAGCATCTGAATGTACTGTCCTGGATGAATCATAATGCCGATTCCTGCAAACTGTCCGGCAGAGGTTACTGTTGTCATAGATATGAGAACGGCCTGCCACCAGCTAAGACCAAAGGATACAGCCATAATTCCAAAGGTAAAAGAAACTGACAGATATCCGAGTGCAATTGGTATGCCGGTTATTAGTCCGCGTTTATAATTATTCATTTTATTTATCTCCATGTATACAATGTCTAGGTTAATATAGTAAAGTCATTTTTATATTCTATCATACATTTGCCATAAAATCACTTGAGAAATATTAATAAATTGATGAATACATAATATTAAAAAGGGCAGAGAAAGCGGCTATCTGCCAGCTTTCTCTGCCTGTTTGTTATTGTACATATTTTTATCTGCTTTATCAAAGAGTGTCCTTAATGTGCAATTCTCATAATCAGAAGAGAATGCACAACCATGAGCATAACTTATCTTAAAAGCTTTTCCAAGCTCATTGAATTCGGATATTTCTTTGTCAAGCTGTCTGAGAATATCAGTAACTTCATCCTTAGTAGTGTTATATATTACGGCAATAAATTCATCGCCACCATATCGCCCAACAAAATCGTTAGAAGGAACAGCATTTCTTAAAAGCCTTGCAAAATTAAGAATCAACTGGTCACCAACGGAATGACCAAGTGTATCATTAGCCTTCTTAAGATTATTGAGGTCAAACATAATACATGCAGTAGAATCAGTAATAAATTGCGAAGTTCTGAATATTTCTTCACATTTACTCTTGTTAGGAAGGCCTGTGTGCAGGTCAAGAAATGCCTGCTTTTCAAGCTGTTTATTCTTTTTGGTGATTACAATTGCATTAATGAAATGATTAATTATAAATACTATTATAATAATCATATCTATTGCAGTGAATGTTTCAAACAATCTTATATTGTCGGCAATTCTTTCAGAATACTTTTCAGCAGCAGAAACAGTCTGGTCAGCAAGCTGGAAATATTCTTCACTGAGATTTACAATATCAGTGTTTTCATAACCATATTCACGGACTTTATATATTTCGTTCTTAAGCAGAATCCAGAAAGCAATCTGTGTATCAAGCTTTTTTTCATAATCATTGTCATCAAGCTTGACAAGATTATAATCGCCATCTTCATATTTAAGATCTTCAAGAATTCCATCAAGATAATCGATGAGTTCATCATTAGGATTACCAGTGATTTCAAGCTTGACTTCTCTTTGAGTAGCACCTCTGACAAGACCGGTATAGTTAATAACTCTGGCAGTTCCCTGTAATTTTCCTATAAGAACCATCATTATTGCAACAAGAACAATAAGAATAATGAGAAGACAGCTTTCAATAACAGTATTGATTGTTTTTATATGTTTTCTGTGTTTGTGTTTTTTCATATCTCACCTTATAAAATAATTGTTATATAAGTACCATAAAATCGGTACTTTAGTACTATATCAATATGCTGTTTAAATGTCAATACAATAAATATAAATTATGAATGAATTTGATTGAAAATGAATGAAAGTGGTGATGACATTTATCAGTATGCAAGTATACATATGTTGTGCATTGACACATAAGTATTGCAATATTAAAATTAATTCGTTTGGATTTTCTAACTGGACAGATAATAAATTATACAGGTTAAATATTGGAGGAATCATATATGTCAGATATAAAGCTTGGAAGTCATGTGGGAATGGCAGGTAAGGAAATGTTTCTTGCATCTGCGAAGGAAGCAGTTTCTTATGGGGCTAATGTATTTATGTTATACACAGGTGCGCCACAGAATACAAGAAGAAAAGAAATAAGTGAGCTTAATATAGAAGCTGGCTGGAAGTATGCTAAGGAACATGGGATAGAGGAGATTATTGTACATGCACCTTATATAATCAATCTTGCAAATACAATTAAGCCGGAGACTTATGAGCTTGCTGTTGAATTTCTAGAAAAAGAAATTATAAGGACTGCTGCCATGGGAAGCCATATAATGGTGCTTCATCCGGGAAGCCATGTCAATGCCGGAGTTGAAGCCGGAACCGCACAGATTATCAAAGGACTTAATACAGTGCTTAACCAGAACAATGATGATGTATATATTGCACTTGAGACAATGGCTGGCAAGGGAAGCGAGATAGGCAGGACATTTGAAGAGCTTAAGGCAATCTATGATGGCGTTGACAAGAAGGACAGATTGAGAGTGTGTTTTGATACATGCCATGTTAATGATGCTGGTTATGATTTAGTTAATCATTATGATGAAGTATTTGCAGAATTTGACAAAGTGATTGGTCTTGACCAGATAGCAGTATTTCATATCAATGACAGCATGAATCCGCTTGGAGCACATAAGGACAGACATGCCAACATTGATAAAGGAAATATAGGATATGAGACTCTTCACAGACTTGTCCATGATGAAAGATTCTTAGATGTTCCTAAGATTCTTGAGACCCCATGGGTAGCAGTTGAGGGAACTGATAAGAAAGAGCCTCCTTATAAGGAAGAGATTGCGTGGCTTTTAGAGAAATAATGTGAAAATGCTGTTTTTTCGTTTTATTATGATTTTTGTACTGTTTTTTTGTATTTATATTAGTACAATCTGGATATAATGGGTTCATAATCACAATGAACGGAGGAATAGAATATGCTAAGACACAAGAAACATGCATCGGCCTTTATCGCATTTTTGATGGCTTTTGCACTCATCTTCACTAGTTCTGGTATCGGCTCTCTTACATTTACGAAAGCCGATGATACACAGACGATTTACTATAATGGTGAATCAATTACTCTTTCAGAGCATGCATTATATGTAAATCAGAATTTAGCTTCTTCAAGCGGATATTCATATAAGACACTTCAGGAAGCAGTAGCTAATGCAATTCCTGGCACAAAGGATAATCCAACAATTATTTATCTTGAGCCGGATGTATATTGGACTGACGATTATACTAAGACAGAAGATCGTGATAAGAATGATCTTATAGGTCTTATAATTCCACAGGCTTATATAACACTTGTAGGAATGACTGGTAATCGTGATGATGTAGTAATTGCATCAGACAGAGGACAGAATGCAGGAGCTAATGGTAACTTTAACACAATTGGTGTAGGCGACGGATTTCATGCAAAAGACCTTACAATCGGAAATTATTGTAATGTAGATCTAGTGTATGAAAGAGATACTACTAAGAATCATACTAAGAGACAGGAAGCTGTTACACAGGCACAGGCTGTTACTAAAGTTCCTGGCATTACAGATATGGATGAATGGTTCTTTGAAAATTGTAACATTATATCAAGACTTAATCTTTTCTCAAGAGATGACAGACCTAAGCGTTCTCTTATAAAAGATTGTCATCTTGAGTGTACAGATGATTCGCTTGGAACCGGTTATATAACGATATTTGAAAATTGTACGTTTAGCCTGTTTTCTAATACTCCTTGTGGTGGAGCATCATTCTATATGCAGGCATTCTTAGGCTGTGAATTTACAACACAGTTATCAGATAATAAAACAATTACATTATGTAAGAATACAAAACCGTTTGCTTTTATTGACTGTGATTTTAAGGGCGACATGACTGGTATGGAATGGAAACAGAGCAATTTTTCTGATGATATAAGACAGATTGTTTCTAATAATACTCTTAATGGACAGCCATTGACAATCAGTCCTGATTATTCGGATTTATCAGTAACTCCTGATGAAGAGCAGATGAAAGCATTTAAGTATAATGGGGAATATAATATATATAATCTCTTAAATGGTGCGGGTTATGATGAATGGGATCCGTTAAATCAGAAGGATTATATGCCAACCGGTACATGGAATATCCAGTTTGACTATCCAGGAATTGCTAAGGATGTTATTCCGGTACTTCAGGGAAATGTTTCTGATTCACTTCAGGTTACGCCTGTTGTTCTTGGTGGCAATGACAAGACTGTAACATGGAGTACTGAAGACGATACGCTTGTTATTGAACCACAGGCTGATGGTACTGTAATAGTAAAGGGTGACAACTCAACATTAGACAATAAGAAAGGCTGTCTTGTTGCAACAGCAACCAACGGAATGAAGAAAGTATTACATTTTACAGTTACTCCTAAGATATTTGAGGCACCTGTATTATCAGAAAAACCTGTTTTATCAGCACCTGAGAATGGAATGATTAATGTAACATATGCATTTACAGATAATAGTGAAGCAGCAGACGAAAGTATAATTAACTGGTATCGTGCTACAGACAAAGAAGGAACAGATAAAGTCCTCGTTGCACAGACAACATATGTAGATAGTGATGCTAAGCCATACTCTTCATATGTACTCCGCTTAGATGATGTTAATCATTATATTATCTGTGAAGTTATACCAAAGCGTTCGAATTCAGTAGAAGGCAGTTCAGTATTTACTGCAGCTTCTGAACTTATCAAGTCAGCATATGTAGCAGATGAACAGAAACAGTCATATAATGTTGATCTTGAGCATCTTGCATATATTGAAGCTGAGAATGATACAGAAGAGAATAATTATGAATGGAAAAACACACTTGAAGCCGGTAATTGGTATGGAGGATTCTATCTGCCTGCTGAATACAGAGAAGGTGGAGAGTGGAGTGACAAAGCATATAAGCCTGTTTCAGGTGAGCGTCCATATACATATGCACAGGGAGCATCAGGAGCATCAGGAACTACGGGACTTCAGACAACTACACAGGGTGCAAGACTTGTATATGTTGATGATACTGCACGAAAAGATATGTCAATGACATTGACTCTTTCTCCTCATAAAACAGGAGCACAGGGCTTCGGTAGTGCTAAACAGTTCATAGATATCTATTTCAAATATGATGCAAAAACAATGACTGGTTATGGCTTAAGAATTGCCAGAGTACCATCTATAAGTGATCCAGCCCTTAGTAGCTTTGCAGCTAAGTCATGCACATTTACATTGATGGAATATAAGAATGGAGTTGCAATTCCGCTTGAGGATTCAGTCATATCAACAGCATTTCTTCCAGGATGCACAATTAAGCTTGATGTGACTGGCAATACATTTACAGCAGATGTTACAACAACAACATCTCAGGACTCAGCAAGCAGTATCATGCCTCATGAGGTACATTTAAGCCATGTATTTGAGAATGAAGTAAACAGTTACAGTGGAATAGGATTCCAGCATACAGGTACATCTGGTGCAGGAAAGTCTGGTAACAGAGTTACTATTCATTCTGTAAGCGTAGATTACAAGGGTGTAACAGGAGAAGTTGTTGATGTACCAGATAATGACATTAATAATGGTAATGATGATATTAATAAAGATACAGATGACAGAGAAGATGTTCCAGATAGTTCAGTTGATGTAGTGCCAACAGGAGATTCATCTGATATGAGAATTCTTATTATGTTAATGGTAGTATCCGGATTAGCGATTGGAATGACTGTTGCAAAATCAAAAAATTCTCTAAAAGCATTTAAGTAACACAAAACTTGATATGATTTAGAATAAAATAATCAGCCCCGCCTGTTATATATCATATGTGGTATATTGCAGACGGGGTTTTAATATGGGTAAAATTCTGTTAAACTGTAGGAAAGTAAGTTGTGAAAGGCGGAATAATATGTCAATACCAGCAAGTGAAGCAAAGTCAAGATTAATAGAGGGTAATAAAAGATTTATTAATGCTACAAGCAATCCGGGAGATGTTTCATTGGAAAGACGAGTTGAAACCCTAAAGAATGGTCAGCACCCATATGCGATTGTTCTGTGCTGTTCGGATTCAAGGCAGGTACCGGAAGCAATATTCTCAGCGGGAATAGGGGAACTTTTTGTCATCCGCGTGGCAGGAAATGTAGTGGATTCGCATCAGCTTGGAAGTATTGAATATGCAGCAGACCATCTTGACTGTAAGCTGGTGGTTGTACTTGGGCATAATCATTGCGGTGCAGTTGAAGCGGCAATAAAGCATGACCCTGACGGACATATCAAGTATATAACTGACGATATCAGGGAAGCTATTATGGAAGAGAAAGATGAGTATATTGCAACATGTCTTAATGTAAAGCATAGTGTTAAGGTGATAGAGGATAATACAGATATGAAGCTGCTTGAGGAAAAGGGGCTTGAGGTTATCGGGGCTGTGTACCATCTTGAGGACGGGCATGTGGAGTTTTTGGAGTAAAGAATGGAAGAATGTAGAGTTGTTGCAATTAATAATTTAATATCGTATATATCACCTACAGAGAACCCATTGTCAGCTAATGTCGTGATGATTCAGGGAAAGGATGCATTATGGTTGTATGATGTTGGTAATCATCCAGACATTCCTGCGATAATAGACACATATAGCAATGGAAGAAAAGTTAATGCTATCTTGTCACATTTTCACGAGGATCATACCGGTAATCTTCCGTGTATGAGCGTTGATGAGGTGTATCAGGGAAAGTATACCCATAGGCACACTGGCATGGGAATAGTCGTAGAAGATGACATTTATATTCAGGACGGAGATGTGTCACTTCACATATTTCCACTGCCTTCAAGCCATGCAAAGGGCTGTGTTGCGTTGGAAGTAAACGAAGAGTGGTGCTTTCTTGGAGATGCATTATATGCTATGCAGAAATGCGGACATAACTTGTACAATGCAGGCATATTAAAAGAACAAATAAATGTATTACAGAACATTAAAGCGGAGAAATTCATGCTGAGTCACAGGACACCTTTTGAAAAGCCAAAGGGGATTATTATGAGGTGGCTTGGTGAGATATATGACAGAAGGGTTAAGGGAGAGGTGTATATTGAAGTATAAGACATTTGCAATGATGTTGATAATATAACAAATGAAGCGTGGTGAAAAAGAATTCCGAAAGGGATTCTTTTTTTTAAAGAAAAATTTAGAAATGCGTTTTATTGACCTCTGAGGGAAATATGAAATTGTATGATTATGACAAAAGAAACCAAGGATACAGCAGATACGAAAATCACACGGACAGTGTTTGACTATGAGTATTTGAAAATGTTGGTAATTTAGAAATGATTATATAATAACTTGGTACATGATGATAGGGAAAAACAGGAATGAGGACAGATAGGATAGGTATTAATATTTCAAAGTTAAGAATTGAGCGTGGAATTACGCAGGAACAGCTTGGCAGGGATATTGGGCTGACAGCTTCTGCCATTTCAAATATAGAATGTGGCAGGAGTGTGCCATCAGTGGATACTTTGTGCAGATTTTCTGAGTTGTTTGGGGTTAAAGTAGACACCATATTATCTGACGAATCAGAGTCAGACCTGAACAAGCTTGAAATGGAAGAAAAACTTGTTACCGTTGACAGATATTTATCGGAAATAAAAGAGATGTCGGCTAATTACAGTATAGGTCATAGAAATTATGAGATTAGCAAGAAAGGAGGCGAAATAGTTTATAAGGCATCATCGAATGGATAAATTAAAAGTTGAATGCAAGGAGATAAAAAGATGAAAAGATTAAAAGAAAAGATAAATGAAAAAGTTTCTTGTTATAAACAAGAATTAATTGAAAATCCATTTGAACGAATAGTTAGTTCTATTCCGTGGGTATTTATAATTATTATTGGATTAATGGCAGTTTTTGCATATATAAAGTTTATCGTTGATGGTGGATATTCAATGGCTGTTGCCAGAATTAAAGAAAATGGTCCTTTTGCAAGTGCTAATTTTACATATGGAACAATCGGTATAATATCTAATAAAGTGGTTTGGATTATAATTGGAATAATTATGGGTATAATGCTTCTGGCTGCGATTTTTTTTATGTACGAAGAAAAAGAAATATTACAAAGCATTTTTTTTACTATAGATCTGATTGTAATGGCATTTTGCTTCGTATGTTTAATAGTGAAAATAGAACATGACGAATTATTAAATCAAGATATAGACATTATATATTCCTTAGTTATTCTTGCTGCAATTGTTATTTTTTTTAAGCTTCTTATAGATAGTTATGGTGGTGGAATATTACTTTTAGGAATGATAGGAATAGGAATTTATCTTATCATATTGGCATTACTTTTATTCTTGGAAAACATAGTGGCGATTGGTGCATTTGCTGGAGCGCTAATACTTGTAGGAATAACAGCTGCCGTGATAATATTTAGTAATAGTTCAGGTGAAAGTTCGGGAGGCACATATTCTGCTGCCGGAAGTTCGACTTCGCTTAATAGTGTATCGGGTAATAGCGGTGTGAAAAGCAGGAAGTCAGGCAAGAAGACAGATGATATACCAGCTTATAAAAAAGATAGTAATCCTAACCATCATTACATTGCAACTTATAACGAAGTATTAGGAGTAAAGTTATATAAGGTACATGACAAGATGGGAGATTATATTGAATTAGATAACACAATGGTGGAGAAAAAGATATGTAGTCTTGCAGATGCAGAAAGTGGAAAGCATAGATTTTATAGAGAAGAATCAGGGAAAGAAATCAGAGTGCAGGAAATTCCATGGAAATAAATAAACGAGGGGACACATTGTGAAGAAGAAAATAATAATAGGCGTATCGGTAGTAGTGATAGTTATAGTGGCAATAGCTGCAGGCATTGTAACTGGAACTTCATCGAAGAAAAAAAGCAGTAATGATATAAATGTTTCGTGTAAGGCAGCAGTGACTAAAAATGAGGATATAACATGCTATGACTGGCTTAAGAAGTTATGCAGCAAGACGGGCATTGAAGCAGAGGATTACAGAAAAGCGGCTAAGGAAAATGGTTATATTACAGATAGCGATGAATTTAGTAATGATGACATAGCTTCTGGTGGATTTATGGCACTTACTTCAATGCGCGCAATGGGCGAAGGCAAAATGCAGATATATCTTGGCACTGATGATGAAATATCAGACAATACCAACATAGAACTTGCAATTGATAAAGACCTGATAGCAGAAGATTCGCTTGATAAGGGGTTTTCAGATAAAGAGGCTGATGGTATTCTTGATAAATTTGATGAGTTGTATTATGGAGAATTCTGGCCTGATAATATTGAAAATGTTTCTTATAAGGAAAATGTATCACAGCTCGAATATTTCGACATTAAAGATTATAAGGAAGATGACAATATTATATCTTTAGATGACAGTGCAGCCAGAAATCTCAAAAAGGGTGACACATTTGTATTCGATTATAAGGGCGACAAGGTTTCAAAGAAAATCGGCGAGGATATGGGTAATGGCACATTTTCACTGGAAGACCCAGAGATTGAAGATGTCTTTGATACTATGATAGTTTCAGATTCGGCAAGCATAGGCATTGACGATATTATTAGTTATTATGGACTTGATAATGTGGAGGTGTCAGCGGGAAATCCAGTAACTACGCTGGCAGCAGATGTGTCTGGCAATATTCATTCCAAGGGATTTGCAATCGAGGCAGAGGTAAATGATGATAATGAACTTGAAGTTACATTGACAGATAATGACACACATACAAAGTACAAGCTTCCTGTTAAGCAGAAGCTTAATAAAAGATGTGAGAATTTTTCTATAAAATGGGATGTTAATAATATAAATGTAGGCGCACAGGTTAAATATACACTTAAGAACGGATTAAAATATGCCTCTGTCGGTGTTGATATTGATTCAGAGATTTCAGGAGAAATCGGAGTTGAAGGGAATTTTTCAGACGGAATCTTTTTATGTCAGACACCTGCACCGATTGGTAATCATCTTATTGCAGTAAATGTGGCATTATATATTGTTCCAACAATAGACGGTTCAATTACGCTTAAAGTAGAAGTACCGTTTCATGCCGGAGTGTCATATGAAAAAGGCAAAGGCGTGAATGGAACAATGGGGCTTCGCTCGTCTATGCAGACATCAATTGAGGCAGAAGGAAAAATGGGCTTATATTTCAGGACAGCACCTATGCTTGTGACAATGAAATCCATACCGCTGTTAGATGCAGAACTTGATATGGGTGCAGAAGCGGATGCAAAACGAACAGGCAGACCAAATGGACAGATATGTTCTGATGTTAATATCAACTTTCCTGTTTTTAAGCTTGGAGCTGGCAATGAGAGTGTCAAATATAAGAATAAGAAGTCATTTCTTTGCACAATGAATATAAGTAAGGATTGTGAATTTGCATCATTTGCAAAAAGTAAATCACTTCATTATGAAATACTTGCTGATGGCACGAAACAGTTTGTGGATGAATGTACATATAATGAGCAGTCAGAAAATGATAAGCCAAAGGAAAGTGAGGCAAGTACAGAAGCACTAACACAGGAGCAGACGACGCAGAAACAGATAACACAGGGAACTGATGCAAAAGAATCAGGATCACTTCATACATATAAGACAAGAATGGCTGAATATTTTCCAGAGCAGACAACGTTTTATTTTGACTATCCGGATAATTGGACTGTTATTAAGGAAGATGTCGGGAATGATGGGGAGTGCATCATATTACAGAATGAAAATGGGGCAAAAGTATGTTATGATGCATTGCCATATATAGTTTATAAGTATATGTACGATTTTGGAACTCAGTACACAAGTGCAGCTATGAGCAGGATATCTAAGTCAAGATATAATCCAGGAAAAGATTTCTGGATTATCAAAATTAAGAATACAAGTAATTTTGATTCATTGCATGATCAGACAATAACATTTGATGATGGTGCAGAGATGTATGCAGTGACAACTGCTGAAAAATCAATAGGAGAAACATTTGATTATCGAAGCAGTGGCTGTATTATGGCGTTTATGTTCGAATGCCCTAATTCAGCAGGATTCAGGTCAGAGCCAAGTGATAAACTTACAGATAAAGACAGGGAGGAAATAATTGCAATATTAGAGTCATTTAGAGATACTCCTTAAAGACAATTTATGATATAATCAACCTATATTATCAGGTCGTGAAAACTAAAGATAAAGACTTGAGGGAGGGGGATTATATGAAAGAATATGAATATGATGAGATAAATAATGATTTAGATATACCTGGTGTATGGGCTTTATGGGGAAAGGATAAGAAAACAAGCAAGAAAACATGTCTTGAAGTAGCTCAAACAGAAAATATATTGTCTGAAATAAAAAGTGCATTATATATTTTATCGCACGAGGACGATGAAGAGTGTAAAAAGTGTTGTGAAATATATAATGCACGAAAAAGAGAAGAATTTAGTAAAGATTTTAAGGTACATAAATGTAAAACATGTGAACATGTGAGTGAAATAAGGACATTATCGTGGAAAAGAAATCCAAGATATATTGATAAATATCGTGATATAAGTTTAGAGTATAAAGATATGGAAATTGTGGTTTTAAATGATTCTTTGAATATAAGAGATAGAAATTTGAGGCGTAAAATGGAAAAGGCATATGCCGAGATAAACAAAGCAAAATATTGGTATTCTTAAGGATTTGTTATTTTTATATATGTGTAAATAAATTATAAAACAGGAAGATTTATATGAAATCAAAAATAATGACATGGAACATACAAGGGGTTGCATCATTAGTATGGAATAATTAGTATAAGACAAGAAAGGATGTGGTAGATAAAATAATTTGCCCAAAACCAAAAGTAGATATAGAAGCAGATATTATTGTGTTGACTGAATATGTTATAGCTTAGGAAATTGATTATTTATTTGATAATTGTGTGATACTGTTGGAACAGAAAATCTTTCAGCTCATGACATATTAATAGCAGAGTGTGATATTAAGTGATTACTATAGAAATTGAATAGCAGCCTAAAGGCGAAAAAACCCAACCTCTCCGACATTATAATAAATAATGGACGAGAGGTCATCTTTTCTAAAAACAAATGAAGTCAATAACAATAGAAAATGTCTATAGATAAGGAGAATCACAATGGCAATTAAATTTAAAGATATAAGAAGATTTCTGGCAAGAAACATAAGATTATCAATCTGCTTTTTAGATGGGCAGTATCATAATTATCTGTTGGTATCCGATATTTCGGCTTCAGAATATGATGAATTATATGTTTATGGCATAGGAATGACTGATGTGGAGTTTTCGAAGGATATCTATTCAGAACCAGAAGAACCAAATGGTGAGGTAAGTATATCTATGAGCAATCTTACAATACAGCCAGCGTTAGAGATAGTATTATCTGATAAGCCACGGAATATTGAGAGAAACATTTGTGATAATCTGACATTTAAAGATCTAAAGCCGTATTTACAGGTTATTGATGAGTTCAATATTGTTAATAAGCTGGACTGGTCAGATGAATCATATAAGTGCAGAGAAAACATTCCAGAAAAATATGACAACATGTATGTGTATGGCATTGGAATGGAGAGAATCTCTGACCATAAGAAAAGAATGGTGCTGGTGCTTTCGGACAACCCAAGACAGAACTAAATGCAAAAAAGGGCAGATAAATTGAAGTGTAAAAATTGTAAATACAAAACCAATATAGCAAATACGAGTGAAACAGGTTCGGCAATATGCTCATATCCAAGCTCGTGGTTTCCTGTAAATATCGAAGATAACTGTAATTTTATTCCAGAAAAAAGGAAATTACTTGTAGTGATTGTTCCAGATTGCATGAAGATATGGCGTGTTTTAGCTGCGCTGAAGATGACAGTGCAATATTTAATGGGCAGTTGTGCAGGGGATTTATAGATAAAAGAAAAGAGGAATTGAATAGTATTCTTATGTTTTGGAAAGTCCAGGGATTTTATGACCGTAAAAAAATAAATGAATTAATCGACGAATTTGAACAGTTTTATGATAGTTTTTTTAAGCAGGAGTAATACATTTGAAGATAGCAGATAAATGTGAAAAAGAGGCAGACATAACTTTATCAGACATAGAAAAGATGAATATGTATGATATAAAAGCTGCACATATCAAAGAAGACAAACAGAGAATTATTGAAATTGAAGGAAAGTTCAGCGGGATTGTTGATACACTGCAGGATTTATTAAAAATGTAAGGAGGGGCACATATTTATGGATATTACAATAGATGATAATAGAAATGTATATGTGGTTTCGGATATTCATAATTATGCAGATGGATTTAAAAGGCTGTTAAAGAAGATACAGTTTAATGAGAATGATTTGCTGATTATTGATGGAGATATATTTGACCGTGGAGATAAGCCTGTTGAGCTGTATTTTGAAATATTAAAATATCCCAATATACAGGTGATACAGGGCAATCATGATGTCTGGGTTGCAAGGCAGATTATTGAACAATTCGGACATAGAAAATCTGGAGAATATATTTCTTATAATACGGTGTCTATTATGGAGAAGCGGCTGACACCTGTTGATATGCTAAGACTTGCTGAATGGATACAGGAAAAGCCATATTATATTAATCTGACCATTAATGGCAGGAAATATCAGATAGCACATGCACAGACATTTCTGACGCCTGAGCGTATGTTGGATAAAAGAAAGATATATATGGGAGACGGGCATTATGAGTATTTTATCAGAGGTATGGAGGAACATGAGCAGTTTATATCGGTTGTGGGGCATACTGTAACTGATAACAGGAGAATATGGGTGTCTCCTTCAGGACGAACTATACGCATAGATTGTGGCGCTGGTTATAAATGTTATGGTAAAGAGGGAACACTTGGTGCAATAAGGTTAAATGACATGAAAGAATTTTATATTAATTAATAAATTTTGATAAATGGTGGAAAAAACCGACCAAACTGTTATTATAATAGAGAATACAATATATTATGATTAACACGAGGTGACATATGGCAAAGAGAAAGATTCAGAAACCAACCCGTTTTGAGCGTATGTATAAGGTGTGGGATTATCTGAGAAAGAATACAGACAGAAGACACCCTACCAGTATTGCTAAGATGAGGAAAGATGAAAATATAAATACGTATATTGGTGATAAGGAGACTATTAACAGGCTTTTAAAAGATATGGCAAATATTATGAATCTGGAAGATGGAGGAAGTGATTATAAGCCAGAGGCTGAGTGGAGGCTGTATTTTGATGATTTCAAGAAGTTTTACGGTGATAAGGAAAGATATGAACGGGATGATTCTGATGAAGAGGATTCTTATATTGCAAATGTAATGCGAATAAAGAACCTTTACTATAACAGAACATTTTCTGAGAAGGAGGTTGATTCAATTATTGAGGGTATTATGGCAACAAGGACACTGGATTCCAAGTCGGCGCAGGAGCTTGTCAGGAAGGTTGAGGACAATATGACTACGGTATTTTATAAGAGAACGCCGAGACATATATGTAAGGTTCAGGAGCCGGAGCTTGCAGATAGGGAACTGTTGAAGGACAATCTTGCCATTATACAGAAAGCAATTGATGATAATGTGAGAATACAATTCAGATTCAATGGCTATTCTTATGAGAAAAAGCTGGAGCCGGTAAGGGAAGAGTCAGACGAGCTTAGCCCATACTATATTGTTGCGAGTGGTGGAAAATACTATCTGCTGGCGGCTAAAGAGTATGAAGATTACAAGCCTAATATGTCTATATGGCGGATTGACCTTATGACGGGTATAGAGATTCCGGGAAGGAATGATAGGCTTCATATTAAGGGGATACCGCGTATCCCAAAGAAAAATGTTTCAAATCTTCCAGAAAAATGGTCAGAAGATTTTCAGTTGAAACATCTTAATATGTCGTTTGATAAGCCGGTTCCGGTAACACTAAGAATTAAGAGTGAAAAATGTGAAGGCAATCCGAAAAAGAGAGTCCGCCCCGGTTATACATTTTTACATGACTGGTTCGGAGATTCATTCACATACATAAGAACAGAAAAAGAGCCACCATATGACGATATCGTCAGGGTGGAGTGTTCACCTTATGGCATGGCACACTGGGCATTGCAATACAGTGAACTTGTGGAAGTTCTTGAGCCGGAAAGTCTGCGGGAAGATATAAAAATTAAGATAAAGGCGTTGAATGAAAAGTATTCATTGTGAAAAGAAGTTAGATTAATAGGAGGGAAGTGGAGTTTATGTCAAAAGTATCTTTTCATTAATCAATGGAGGAATGTAAATGATTGATATAACTATGTCAGATGACTACAGGGCTTTTTTAGAAGAACTTAATTATAAATTCACAGATTCCCAGACAGCAACTCTTGTCTGGAATGACCGCATGAAAAGCAGACAGCAGAAGCTGGAGGCATTGGCTTTATTAAGAGACACTACTAAAGATATTGTACTTAAGAAGCAGATCATCGAAAGAATAGAGTATGAAAATAAATTGTCAAAAGGTGAAGTAGACATAGTAAATCCGTTCAGACCGGAAAGATTTGAAGATGCATTTTTTGAAATCCCATTTTGTTATAAGTCAGCAGGTACTCCAGTGAAGGATATAGTAGATGGAACATATGGAATACTTTCATCTGGCGAAGATGACTGGAATGATTATCTTCAAGAGATTAAAGACAGAAAATGGGAAGTTGATTATTCAGATATTCAGGCTGTGGTTTTATATCCAATAAAGTCGGAGTACTGGGATCATATGCATTGTAATCCATTGCATCTTCAGATGGAATTGCCGCCACATATGGAGAACAAAGAGGAAGATGCAGCTTATAGGAGAGCCATGGAAGCGCTTAGTGATTATTGTTTTTACAAAGGAGAGCGCAATACAGAGGAAACAGCTAAACGGTGTATGAAGGAATATGCCAAGACTTGAGCAGGATAATATTTGGAGGTGCCTGATGATAGAAAATTTTATAGACAGATTTGTTCCATCCAGAGATGAAAGAGAGTTTCTTAAAGACAAGAGTGTTACATTTTCGGATGTGGAACAGGCAGAAATAATAATTAATCATGAGTGCTTAAAAAATTCAGAGAAAAAACAGGCAGTGCAAGAGTTGAAAGAAACCATATCAGATAAAGAATTGATAGTGGATTTAAATAAGGCGATTGATGAAATACCGGATTCGGAGAATTGCTGGCACGAATCGGGTATGAAATGCTTTTATAGAAAATTTGATATTCCACATAATTTCAGACATGGGGATATAGTAAGAGTTGTTGATGGGAAACATGAAGGGAATATCGGAGTAATACTTGGGCTTACAGATGAAGAGTATGAGAAACTTAAAGTCAAAAAGGGTGATTACAGTGATATACAGATATGTGTTGATGTTATATTCAGAGGATATGATTATCTTGGAGAATTTTCACACTCGCATGTTAATCCAATATATATTGAGAGAATCCAGCTTCCAGAAAGTGATGCAAGGAAACATTACATTGACTATCTTGTGGAAACATACGATAAACAGTATTTATCAGATTATAATACAGCTACACATAAAGAAAAAATAAAACAACGAATCCACATTTTGTCTGCCGTTATGTGGGCGCAGGAACATCATAACCAGATTATGTATCTGGTGGATAGTTCAAAGGATAAAGCCTGTTTTCAGGAGATGCTGATGGAACATTATAATTTTGACAGAGAACAGGCATGTGCTATTTCGGATATGAGAATGAGTGTGTATACAGCATTAGAAAAAGATAGAACAAAAAAGGAAATACAGGAATTATTAATGAAAATGTAATTATAAGAAAATGGAGGGCGTCAGATGGAATTAAAACAATCAGATACGATAAATAAATATGATAAAGAAATGAAATCACAAGAGGAGTTAAAACATTTTCAGGAATCAGCGGCACTTTTTTATAAAGATGCACAGAAATTATACAAAGAAGATGTTGAAAGAAGAAAGAATAATTAAAGGTGAAGTATGAGTATTGAGTATAATGTGCTTAATATATTAAAAGAACACAGTTCCAAAGAGACCGCAATAACGCTGAAGGTTACTGATATCGTTACTTATATGCATAAGGATTATGATAAAAGCATTACAGATAAACAGGTCAGGAAAGCATTAAAGGATTTGACGGACTCAGAATTTAATCTGCCTGATGAACAGAAGATAATCAGATACAGGACATATGACAATGAACGCCGTAAGACAGATTATTATTATAACAACATTATAACCGATGTAGAGTTTAAATTTCTTATTGATTCTGTGTTGTACAGCAACATTTTTAATAATGAAAGAGCAATGGATTTAGCCGGGCGGATTCAGACTTTATCAGGGAAAAATCTGAAAAATATAACACCTTATGCAAATGCTTCTTTCGGACAGACCAGATATGCACAGAATACAGATGTTCTGGCAAACTGCCAGCTTATAATTGACGCCATTAAAAATGACAATTACATAGAATTTGACTGGAATGTATATGATGTTAAGAATAAAAATGTTTATCTGCATTTTCAGGGAAGAAGAACAGTGATTCCTATAAGACTTATGCTCAATAATGGAAGATATTTCTGTCTGGTAAGATACAGGGACAGCAGGAAAGTGTATACATACAGTGTTGACCTTATGACCAGATTAAGAGTAAAGGAACAGAGAAAATGTGATGGAATAGGCTTTGATAACCTTGATATACCATTGGAGAGAGCAGTATATATTCTGAATCACCCTTACATGATGGGCGGTGAATTAAGGTCTTATATTGTCAGGATAGACAGGGAGTATTTTTCAAGACTGATAGATGATTTTTCGTATGAGATAAATGTTTTGAAAGAAACGGATACAACAGTTGATATCCGTGTAAATGCGTCATGCAAAGGAATGGCATACTGGCTGTGTCATCATTATGATATAGCTTCAATTGTTGATAATAAGGATAAGGAACTGAATAAAGAATTAAAGAAGGCAGCAGAGTCTATATTAAGACAGGTACAGGATTGATAAAAAAGGAGGAACACGGATGAACTACTATATTAGTGATATGCATTTCTTCCATAAAAATGTGACAAAGGAAGGCAATAATTTTGATAACCGTCCATTTAATTCCTTGGCTGAAATGCACGAGTATATGAAGGAAAAATGGAACAGTAAGATTACAAATGGTGATACAGTTTATATTCTTGGAGATATTGCCATGCGGGGTACAAACGAGGAGCTGATAGCCTTAGTTGCACAGTTAAAGGGCAGAAAAATTCTTGTGAAGGGTAATCATGACGATGTTTCCGATTTGAGGTATAAGAATCTGTTTGAGGAAATATGCGCTTACAAGGAGGTTACAGACCATATAGGTCAGGAAGCGTACAAGCTGGTATTGAGCCATTATCCTATTCTTATGTGGAATGGGCAGCACAGGGGAACAATACATTTGTATGGACATACGCATAACACGCCAGAAGATACATTTTTTCAGGAATGTTTACGACAGTTTAATCTTAATAATATCCAGAATTCTGTGAAATGTCCTGAGCTTGCAAGGGCTTACAATGTTGGCTGCATGATGCCGTATATGAATTATGAGCCACGTACATTGCAGGAAATAATTAATAAATAGCATACGGAGGGAATATATGGCGACATATGTGATATCGGATATTCATGGTGAATATGGGAAGTTTATGGAACTGCTGGATATGATACATTTTTCGGATGAAGATATATTGTATGTGCTGGGAGATGTTGTTGACAGAGGAAAGAACCCGGTAAAGACGCTCCTTAAGATGATGGAGATGCCAAATGTTATACCTATAGCAGGCAACCATGAACAGATGATGCTGGAATGTATGTCGGTTCTTATTAATGAAGTAAAAGATGAGAATTCTATCAAAGAATTTGCAGAAAAGTTTAGTGACGATATGTTCCAGAAGCTTTATGCATGGCAGAGAAATGGCGGGATTGCAACCACTGATGAGCTGAGTAAGCTGGATAATGAGACAAGAAAAGATGTGCTTGATTATGTGGCAGATTTTTCATGGTACGAGAAGGTATCGGTTAATGGGCAGAAGTATCTTCTTGTGCATGGAGGACTTGGCAATTTCGATATTAAGAGGGATATTGATGATTATTCGCTTGATGAGCTTGTATGGTCAAGGGTGGATTATGATGTCAGATATTTTGATGATGTAATAACTGTCACAGGACATACACCAACAAGATATATTGAGGACAATCCCAGACCAGGCTATGTGTACAGAAAGAATAATCATATGGATATTGACTGTGGCGCATATCTGCCGGGTGGAAGGCTTGCAGCAATATGTCTGGACACAGGAAAAGAATTTTATACCAGTGTTAATGGTTGACACTGATACAGATAGCTATTATCGTATTACTGATGGAGGCTGCTGGCCTCTGACGGAATATGGGGAATAGATATAACAAATGGGAGGCACACATGGCAAAATATCATTTTATTATAATCGGTTCAGGCTGGCGGGCCTTATATTATGTACGCGTAGCAAAGGCTCTGCCTGAAATATTCTGTATTGATGCGATGTATTGCAGGACGCAGGAGAAAGCGGACTTAATTGCCGGTCAGTATCAGATACATACAACTACATCTATAGAAGAATGCGTGGCATATAAACCGGATTTTGCAGTTGTGGCTGTTAAGAAGGACGCCATATGTGATGTTTCAATGGAATGGCTTGACCGTGGAATAACTGTTTTATCAGAGACTCCGGCGGCACTTGATACGGATTCGCTTAATAAACAGTATTCTTATTACAAATGTGGTAAAAAACAGGTGGTTGCTGAACAGTACAGGGAGTATCCTAATATTAAAGCATCATTAAAGCTTATTAATGAAGGAATTATTGGTGATGTCAGCTGTGTAAATGTGTCACTGGCGCATGAATATCATGGAATAAGTCTTATAAGAGCATTTCTTGGAGTTAATCCGGGAGAGAAGTATACAGTTTCAGCTAAGACATATGAGTTTCCTACAACACAAACTCTTACAAGATATGATAAGTTCACTGATGGCAGGGTTGCAGGAAAGAAAAGATGCGTCGCCACATTTGAATTTGAAAGTGGGAAAGTGGCATGGTATGATTTTGATTCGGAGCAGTACAGGTCACCAATCAGAAAGAATACGCTTAAAGTTCAGGGTGTAAGAGGCGAACTTATTGATGAATGTGTATATTATCTTGATGAGAATAATGAAGGTCAGATTGGCAGAATCATAACGGATTCCCATGTGATTAATACAGGAAACTCTAATCCTAATTTTGAGAAGATTCGTGAAATTAAGAAAATTTCATTTAATAATAAAATTATATATGAGCCGGAATTTGGATTGTGTGGTCTGTCAGAAGATGAAACAGCAATCGCAGTGATGATGAAGAATACGGCAGAGTATAGCAGAGGAAATGCGTCTGCACCATATAGTATGGAGGATGCCCTTGCAGATGCGTATGCCGCCATCTTACTGAAGAAGGCTGTGGAAACAGGAGAAGTAGTGCATAGTTAATATAATGAAACGGGGTACATGGTATGCAGAAAGAATTGTTAAAGGTGGCACTTATAGGTGTAGGAAGTGTTGGAAAGAAATATGCCAGAATGATAACAGCGGGAGAAGTTCCGCATATGAAATTATCAGCTGTGGTTATAAGAAGAGATGAACTTATTGAATGGGGCGAATCACTTGTTAATACTGATGGTGATAATGCAAGGATATTCAGGAGTGCAGAAGAATTATTTGAGACAGGAGAATCATGTTATGATGCAGTTATTATAGCAACTCCTCATAAAACTCATAAAGAACTGGCTTTGAAAGCATTTGCAAAGGGAAAAGCAGTGTTATGTGATAAGCCGGCAGCGGCAGATGTAGGTGAAGCACTTGCAATGCAGAAGGCTGCCAGTGAAAGTGGCAGAATATATGGAATGATATTTCATCAGAGGCTTTACCCTAAATACATCAGGATTAAGCAGATGATAGATAATGGTGAATTAGGAGATATAAAGAGAGTATGTCTTATTAATTCACGATATTTAAGAACCTCATACTATCATAAATCTGGCTCATGGAGAAGCAGCTTTGCAGGTGAAGGCGGTGGAGCACTTATCAATCAGGGACAGCATATTCTTGATATGTATCAGTACCTGTTTGGAATGCCACAGAAACTTTTTGCAGCGATTCCATTTGGAAAATACAACGACTTTATAGTAGATGATGAGGCTACTATCGTTATGGAATACGACAATGGAAAGACAGGCACATTTATACTATCCACAGGCGAAGCCTGTCACGAAGAGCGACTTGAGATTATAGGAACGAAGGCAAGAATTCTTCTGGAAGACGACACGCTCACCATTACAAGACACAGAGATGTATGTGAGTATATCAAGAACGAAGAAGTCAACTCAAGGCAGAATATGACATTTACAGAGGAAACTATACAGTTCGAGAAGGCATCTGAGCCATATGCACAGTTATTTGAAAACTTTGCAAATGCGGTGCTTAAAGGTGATGAGTCTTATCTGACCGTTAAGGGTAGTGAGGGAATTAATTCACTCATGTTGTGTGCCAGTGCCTATTATTCAGCATGCAAAGGCATAAAAGTAGAACTTCCGCTTGAAGCCTCAGATTATAAAGAGCTTATGGATGAATTGATTAAGAAAGAAGAGGGAGAATAGATTCAGTCTATTCTTCCTCTTCTTCGTTGTTAAAGCCGTGGAGCAGAAAATCGTTCCACCTGGCATTAGTTTCTTCAAGCTCTTTTTTCTGCATGATACGGTTTCTGTCGCTTAGAATGGAAATCATTTCATCAGCTATCTCCTCAACAGGAGGGTGGTCGTAATGATAGAGATAACCAATCATGCGGCTGGCAGTGAAATCAGTATTGAGATTCTTAGTGACAATATCACAGAAATTTTTCTCATAACCTCTTTGCAGCATTAATTCATATAATTGTCTGCTTAAATCTGATTTGGGTTTCATAAAATGTGACTCCTTGTTTGTGGTGCGTAATATGTCTGTTTATTATAGCATAAATATTTGAAAAACATAATGTATTGTGATATATTACATTTGTAATGATGTAGCATTAAAATAGTGTGCTATATGAATATGGAGGTATTTTTTATGTCAAGTACAATTCAAGTAAGAGTGGATGACGATTTGAAGATTAAATCAGATAATTTATTTAAAGAATTAGGAACAGATACTACAACGGCTATAAGAATGTTTTTAACACAGGCAGTTGCTAATAATGGATTTCCATTTGAGATAAAGAAAGTGGCAGCTAATCCTTACATTGCTATTTCGGAAAAGGAAGTTCTTGACAGATTAGCAAAGTCAAGAGATCAGTCAAAGAATGGAGAATATTCAGAAGCAGGTGATTTTGTTGCAGATATGAGGACAAAGTATGGCATATAAAGTGGTTGTTACTAATGATGCTAAAGAAAATATGCAAGAGTATATTGAATACACATTATATTAAAAAAAGAATCAGCAGACAGCAGGAAGTCTCCTTGATGATTTTGAATATACTAAAGATATATTAGCAGAGGTCGCAGGAAGTTTAAAATTATGTGATAACGAAAAATTGAGAAGTTTAGGATATAGAAGGATAGGCTTTAAATTCCATAGATATTTTATGTTGTATAGAGTGGAAGATACAACTGTTTATATAGATGGGATTTTTCATGAGTTACAGGATTTTGAGAATAAGATTAACTGAGGGATAATAAATATGGCAAGATATAATTTTAGTAAAACAATTGTACATAGTGGGTTGAATAAAACAAAAACAATATATGGAAATTCAAGATATGAGATTGCATATAAAGAACAGATACAAATAAAACAATGGGAAGAACAGTGGCAGAGAAAATTGCAAATCGAAAGAAATAGAAAAATTGCAGAAGAAAAAAGATTAGAAAGAGAAAATAGAGTAAAGGATGATCAAAGAGCTATATTAAATGCTCAGATATTAACCAAGCAGGCAGAGGAACAATGCGCTGATATAGGTAATATATTAATCAATTCGCTGGAATGCGAAATGTATGATTTTGAGAAGTTAAAGAAAAAAGATTATTTTTCAAAAAATAAACCATATATGTCAAAAAAATATGAAATTCCAAGAGAGCCATTGCCTTCAGATTCAAAATATAATCCAAAGTTGAATTTTTGGGCAGTATTATCTGGTAAAAAACAAAGGGAATTTAATGAAAAAAACAGACAAGTATATAATGATGATCATAAAGATTGGGAAAAAATTAAAAATGAAATTATAGAGAAAAATAAATATATAGATGAAATATATGAACACCAGATGTTTTTATGGAAAGAGGAAAAAAAACAATTTGAAAATGAACAACAAGAATATAATCATGGTATAGATGAATTTAGAAATGAAGTTGCAAATGGTAATTCTGTTGATGAAT
>ERZ772881.721-NODE-721-length-34885-cov-5.340683_pt1 | contig 34885 bp, 27 predicted proteins | sample MGYA00580581_ERZ772881 | MGnify/ENA primary metagenome ERZ772881 (study PRJEB29015, sample SAMEA2737668) | human gut metagenome | biome: human gut; feature: human-associated habitat; material: faeces | place: China | collected 2012 ...
CAAGCTTCCTCGTCAGGATAAACTTCATAGAAATCAGTCAAATTCATAATCATTCTGTGTGTGTGCACATTATTTTGACTTATATCAATAATCATGGGGAAATAGGCATAAAAGTCGAAAAATAATTGTGGCGTCATGATAAACTTCCTACCTTTGCAACGTCGAAAGGAAACAAAGAGTTCCATGAGAATTCTGAGAATTGAACCTTCGGGAGAGGGGGATTCCTCGAAAGACACATAGCATTTAGAGATTAGTAGATTGTTTCATATAGGTTTTTAGTTTTTAGGTTTAAAGTTAGTTTTAGGTTTTCATTTAGGTCTTAGTTAGTTTTTGGTAAATAGATTAAGATTGTTTTTTAGGTTAACACAAATCCCCAACTCTGAGCGCAGAGCTGGGGATTTGATTTTTTACACCAGACTAAATATAGTCCTACCACATTCTCAGACAGCAACAAGATGTTTTTCACCATTCTCTTTGATGACCCACATAAAAAATATTATCTTTACGCAACTTTTTATTCAACCGGCATAAAATTCGATATTTTTATGTAAGTTTGCAGCAACAAATGTCTAATCCTATAAAAAGCCGCAAATTATGAGGACTATCGCTGTCTTTGCCTCGGGAACGGGGAGCAATTGTGAGAATATCATCCGTTATTTCGCAGGCTCGGAGGATGTCCGTGTTGGACTGGTGCTGTGCAACAAGGCCGATGCGCCGGTAGTGGAGAAGGCCAGACAGCGAGACGTGCCTACGGTTATCATGGGCAAGAAGTCATTCAACGATCCAGCCTCACTGCTGCCCATACTTCGGGAGCACGGCATTGAGCTGATCGTCCTGGCGGGATTTCTGTTGATGATTCCCGACTATCTGTTGGCAGCCTTTCCCCGTGCAGTCATCAATATCCATCCCTCGCTGTTGCCAAAATATGGCGGCAAAGGCATGTACGGGCATCATGTGTATGAGGCCATATGGGAACACCATGAAAAGGAAACGGGAATGACCGTGCACTGGGTAACCGGAGAGTGCGATGGCGGAGAGATCATCGCACAGTACCGTGTAGCGCTCTCACCCGACGATACGCTGGAGACCATTGCCACAAAAGAGCACAAACTGGAAATGAAGCACTTCCCGCAGGTCATAGAAAAGGTGGTCAGAGAACGTTTTGCAAATCAGTAAAATGTACTCGTGTAAACATTTCCCCGTGCCGAATTGAAGATTGTGCGGCAGGGCACAGCCCCCATGGCCATGCCCTGCACAGATACTGGATTCTACATGATTCTGTGTTTGTCCTTATCTTTCCCAAATGAGTCGGAGGCAAGTATAAAGTCGAGTTGTCGCTTCTCCACATTAGCTTTTGCCACCTTGATACGGATGGGGTCTCCCAACTGATACTTGTGATGGTGCCTACGGCCGCGGAGCAGGAAGTTCTTCTCGTCAAACTCATAGTAGTCGTCGTCGAGGTCGCGCATGGGCACCATGCCTTCGCAATGGTTCTCGTCGATCTCAGCGTAGATACCGTAAGACGTGATACCGGAGATGTGGGCATCGTATTCGTTGCCGATCTTATCACCCATGAATTCCACCATCTTATACTTGATAGAGTCACGTTCAGCATTCTGCGCAAGTTGCTCCATGTCGGAGCAGTGCTCACAGAGTTCCTCGTAATGTTTCTCGTTGGCTGAGCGACTGCCTTGCTGGTACTTGGTGAGCAGGCGGTGCACCATAGTGTCGGGATAGCGTCGGATGGGTGAAGTGAAGTGGGTGTAATAATCGAATCCGAGTCCGAAGTGCCCGATGTTGTGCGTGGTGTATTTAGCTTTCATCATGGCGCGGAGTGTCACGCTCTGCACTACCTTGGCCTCGCGTTGTCCGTTGACATCGTCCATAAGCTTATTGATGCTCTTGATCATTGCCCTGCGCGTGCCGTCGATCTTCACCTTCAGTCCGAAAGGCGCAATGAACTTGCGCAGCGTCTCCATCTTCTCAGGATCAGGATTGTCGTGCACACGGTAAGGGAAGACCTTTGCCTTCTTGCCTTTGGGCACGCGTCCCACGCTCTCGGCCACCGTGCGGTTAGCTAACAGCATAAACTCCTCAATGAGCTTGTTGGCATCTTTTGAGCGTTTGAAGTAACAGCGGATAGGATGCCCTTTCTCGTCCACATCAAAGTGAAGCTCCTCAGTATCGAACTTCACCGACCCGTCCTTGAAACGCTTCTTACGCAGTTGTTTGGCAAGCCGGTCAAGAGTGCATAGCTCCCAACCATACTCATCCTTATAGCCTTTGCTCCCAGGATCTGGCGCAGGCTCTCCCGTACCGTCCACCACGCCGTTATCCTCAAGCACCAGCTGCGCTTCCTCGTAGGCATAGCGGCGGTTGGAGCGGATAATGGAGTGCACGATGCGTGAGGATCTTACCTCGGCCTCATCGTCGAGATTGAATACGGCGCTATAGCACAGCTTGTCTTCGTTGGGCCGCAGCGAGCAGATGAAGTTGCAGAGTCGCTCGGGCAGCATCGGGATGGTGCGGTCGACAAGGTAGACGCTTGTGGCGCGCTTCATGGCCTCACGGTCAATGACAGAGCCTTCAGTAACATAGTGACTCACGTCGGCAATATGAACACCCACCTCGTAAAGACCATTGTCAAGACGGCGGATAGAGAGAGCATCATCGAAGTCCTTGGCATCCTTGGGGTCGATGGTGCAGGTCCATACGCTGCGGAAGTCCTCACGTTCAGCCACATCTTGGTCGGTGATGTCGCCGCTGATCTTGTCGGCAGCAGCCTCCACGTTTCTTGGATATTTGTAGGGCAGCCCGTACTGCGCGAGAATGGTGTTCATCTCCACGTCGTTATCGCCGGTTTTCCCAAGCACGTCAACCACCTCTCCGATAATGCTCTTGTGCTCATTGTCAGGCCATGCGGTGACCTTCACAACCGCCTTATCGTCGGTCTTTCCTCCTTTGAGCTTACTTTTCGGTATGAGGATATTTTGCGCGAGAGTGTTTTCCGGGGTCACGAGGAAAGCAATATCCTTGTCTACACGCAGTCTGCCGACAAACTGATCTTTGGCTCGCTGCAAGATTTCTATGACCTGAGCTTCCTTGATATGGTTCCGGCGGCGGGCCATCATAGACACACGCACGCGGTCCCCGGTCAGAGCCGACATGGAATTGCGCTCGGAAACGAAGATTGGCTTGTCGCTCCCGTCGGGAATGAACGAGTTCTTCCCGTTGACTTTCCTCACAAAACAGCCTTCCTGTACCTGGCCTTTGGTGTTGAGTTTATAAGAATTGTCGTTGACCTTGGTGATGGCATCGTCCCATGTCATCTCCTCCAGAATGTCCATGGCCAGCATCTTCAGGGGATGGGTGTCGAGGTGCAGGGCGTGGAAAATATCTTTTAGGGTGAGCGTCTTGTCAGGTTGCGAACTGAAAAGCTCACTCAATGTCTGTGCAAGCTGCTTCTTTGTCATGCGCTTGCCGTTACGGCGCTCTTTCTTTGTTTGATGATCTTTTTTCCCCATAGCAGTAATGGTTTAAATTGTTTTCGCTAATATTTATCTGCAAATTAACGAAAAACTTTTGAGCCATCCTAATTAAATCACATTATTTTGCAAAATATTCTGATTAATGTATTAACTTTGTGACCTGATTGATTATGAAGATTTTAATAACCGGTGCCAGTGGGTTCATTGGCAGTTTTATCGTTGAGGAAGCGCTGCGTCGCGGCTTCGAGACGTGGGCAGGAGTGCGCAGCACCAGTTCGCGCCGTTATCTGCAGGACGCCCGTATCCACTTCATCGACCTTGACTTCTCTTCCGAGGACGCGCTTGCTGACGCGCTGCGTGGCCATGACTTCGATTATATTGTCCATGCGGCTGGCGTGACGAAGTGTCTGCACAGGGACGATTTCTTTAGGGTCAACTATGAGGGCACGAAGCATCTTGTCGATGCCATTCTTAAGCTCCATATGCCTCTGAAGCGGTTTGTCTATCTGAGCAGCCTGAGCGTTTTTGGTGCCATCAAGGAAAAACAGCCTTATCAGGAAATCGACGAGCATGACACACCACGGCCCAACACTGCTTACGGAAAGAGCAAGCTCATGGCTGAACGGTATCTCGACTCTATCGGCAATGACTTCAATTATATCGTGCTGCGCCCCACAGGTGTTTACGGACCGCGAGAAAAAGATTACTACGTGATGGCGAAGAGCATCCGCGACCACGTCGATTTTGCGGTGGGATTCCGCCGTCAGGACATCACGTTTATCTTTGTGGAGGATCTTGTGCAGGCAATATTTCTTGCCCTTGACCACGGTATGTCTGGCCGAAAATACTTTCTTTCAGACGGTGATGTCTATCAAAGTTCCACGTTCAGCAACTATATTCACGATGAGTTGGGCCGGCCCTGGTGGGTGAGGTTCACGGCTCCCGTGTGGGTGTTGAAGCTTGTCACCCTTGTGGGTGAGTACGTCGGAAGGGCTACAGGAAAGATGATTGTGCTCAACAACGATAAGTTCAACATCCTGCGTCAGCGCAACTGGCGGTGCAACATTGAGCCGGCATGCGATGAGCTGGGCTTCACGCCGCGCTGCAAGCTGCGTGAGGGCGTGGCCAGAACCATTGGCTGGTATAAGGAAAACAAGTGGCTTTAAACATTGCCACATTTATAGAGGATGCTTTAATAGTCTGCTATATAGATTTTCAGTGTTGAGGTTAAAGAATATATTCACTTTAGACAAGCGGCCCCGTAAAGGTCTGCTGGCACTTGAATGGGTGATACTTGGTTATGCGGTTATCACCCTGTTGGTAGTGCTGTTTTGTTTCACCAAGTTAGAGAATCCCGAGGCGATGATCTGGGGTCGTGTGCGCTTAGCGGCCATCACCATCGGACTGTGGGCTGTCTATCGCCTGATGCCTTGCCGGCTGACGGAGTTTCTACGCGTGGCTGTCCAGATGCTGCTTTTAGGCTGGTGGTATCGTGACACTTGCGACATCAACTCGCTGTTTCCTAATCTCGATCACATCGTTGCCACATGGGACCAGACCGTCTTCGGCTTCCAACCAGCTCTCGTCTTTGCCGAGCGATTTACACAACCGGTGCTAAGCGAGTTTCTTGAGCTCTCCTATGTGTCTTATTTCCCCATTATTCTGACAGTTTGTCTGTTTTACTTCTTTGCACGATACAAGGATTTCGAGAAGTGTTGCTTTATTTTCATAGGGGCATTCTTTTCTTATTATCTCATATTTGACTTTATTCCCGTCGCCGGACCCATGTATTATTATCCCGCCATCGGCATGGAAAATGTGGCCCAAGGCATTTTCCCGATGATAGGCAACAAGATAGCAACCCACTGGCAGATGATGAAAACACCCGGATGGACCGACGGCCTGGGCTATCAGTTGCTTGCCGACGTACATGAAGGCGAGCGTCCTACCGGCGCCTTTCCAAGCTCACACATTGGTATTACCATGGTGAGTCTGATCCTTGCCTTCCGCACACGCAACAAGACTTTGGTGCTTATGATCCTGCCTTTCTGCATTGGCATCTTCTTCGCTACGGTCTATATCCGCGCTCATTATGCCATCGACGCGTTTGCCGGACTGGTGTCGGGCGCGCTCCTCTACGCTTTCTGGGCATGGGTAGCCAAGCGTAAAGTGGTGTAGAGACTTACACAACAACTTCTTTTTATTGTTAACAACGAATCAATTCATGAAGAAATTATACATAGAGACCTACGGTTGCCAGATGAATGTGGCTGATTCAGAGGTAGTGGCCTCGGTGATGAAGATGGCGGGCTATGAGCCTACCGACAATGAAGCAGAGGCTGACGCGATCTTCCTCAATACCTGCTCGGTGCGCGAGAACGCCGAAAACAAGATCTATCAGCGCCTCGACCAGCTCCATGCCGACAAGAAAAAGAACGGGCTCAACACCGTGCTCGGTGTGTTGGGCTGCATGGCAGAGCGTGTGAAAGACGACCTCGTGGAAAACCATCACGCCAACATCGTGTGCGGCCCCGACGCTTACATGGGCCTGCCCGAGATGATGGCAGCCGCGGAGCAGGGCTTTCCTGCCGTCGACGTGAAGCTATCGACCACAGAGACCTATCGCAGCGTGCTGCCTACCCGCATCGGTGGCAACCACATCAGCGGCTTTGTGAGCATCATGCGCGGCTGCAACAACTTCTGCCACTACTGTATCGTGCCTTATACACGAGGCCGGGAGCGCTCGCGCGACGTAGAGAGCATCCTCGCTGAAGTGTGCGATCTGCACGACCGTGGATTCAAGGAGGTGACGCTTTTAGGGCAGAATGTCAACAGCTATGGTCTCCAGCCAAATGGCAAGCGCCCAGAAAATGGCATCATCATTGAGGAGGATGGCGGACAGGAGCTGCATGTCTGCTCGTTTGCCAAACTGCTGCGAAGCGTGGCCGAGGCTGTGCCCGACATGCGTGTGCGCTTCACCACGAGCAATCCTGAAGACATGACGGAGGACATTCTGCACGCCGTTGCCGATGAGCCTAACCTCTGTCCACACATCCATTTCCCCGCACAGAGCGGCAGCACGAAAGTGCTGCGCGACATGAACCGCAAATACACACGCGAAGAATACTTGGCCAGGGTCGGCACCATCCGACGCATCATCCCCGATTGCGGGCTGACAACCGACATCTTCGTGGGCTATCACGATGAGACTGAAGACGATTTTCAGCAGACGCTCTCACTCATGAAGACCGTCAGGTTTGACGCTGCGTTCATGTTCAAGTATTCGGAACGCCCCGGCACCTATGCCGCCAAGCATCTGCCCGACAACGTCAGCGAGGAAGAAAAGATACGCCGTCTCAATGAACTCATCCACCTGCAGACCCAGATTTCAGCCGAGCGCAATAAGGAAGACGAGGGCAAGGAGTTTGACATCCTTCTTGAGCGCTACGCCAAGCGGAGTCGCAACCAGCTCATGGGACGCACAGGGCAAAACAAAGCCGTCATCATCCCAAAAGGCAACTTCCATATTGGCGATACCGTGAGGGTGAGAATAACAGGCAGTTCATCGGCCACACTGTTCGGAGAGCCAGTTCTTTAGTTCTATAGTCATTGAGTTGCTGAGTTCCTAATTGCCTAACGCGCTGAGAGCTCAGAAACTCACGTAAGTTAATAAACTCACAAAACTTACATTTTATGAAAGAGTTCCTGCAAGTCCTGCGGCGTTTTCTGCCGCCCTACAAGAGATATCTCGTCCTGTCGGTGGTATTCAACATCCTTTCCGCCGTGCTGAATATCTTCTCCTTTGCCGCACTCATCCCTATCCTGCAGATACTCTTTCAGGTAGACGGCGGCCTGCGCGCCAACGATCTCATGCCGTGGGCACTCAACAAGGAAGTACTGCAAAACAACATGTCCTACTATGTGCAGGAGATGATCATCAACACTTCGGCCACCACCACACTGCTGGTGATTGGCGTCTTCCTGGCTTTCATGACTTTTCTAAAGACGACAGCCTATTTCCTGTCGTCTGCTTGTGTTATGCCCATCCGCACCGGCGTGGTACGCGACATCCGCAACCAGCTCTATCATAAGATCACCTCGCTCTCACTGTCATTCTTCAGCGAAGAGCGGAAGGGAGACATCATCGCCCGCATGAGCGGTGACGTACAGGAGGTGGAGAACAGCATCATGTCGTCACTCGACATGCTGTTCAAGAATCCCATCCTGATTGTGGCCTACTTCGTTACGCTGGTCATCATCTCATGGCAGCTGACGGTATTCACCATCGTCTTTGTGCCGCTTTTCGCCTGGTTCATGGGCTTTGTGGGAAGAAAGCTCAAGTCAAAGAGCATCCTGGCGCAGAGTCTGTGGAGCGATACCATGAGCCAAGTGGAGGAGACCTTAGGCGGACTGCGCATCATCAAGGCGTTCAACGCGGAGAAGAAGATGAACGCGCGTTTCGACAAGGTCAACTCGTCCTACCGCGACCAGCTGCTTAAGGTGACAGTGCGGCAGCAGATGGCCCACCCCATGTCGGAGTTTCTCGGCACGGTAATGATCATCGTGGTGCTTTGGTTCGGCGGAATCCTTGTACTCAACAAGTCATTGCTCGACGGGCCTACCTTCATCTATTACCTTGTCATGCTCTACAGCATCATCAATCCGCTGAAAGACTTCTCCAAGGCCAGCTATAATATTCCCAAAGGTCTGGCTTCCATGGAGCGCATCGACAAGATATTGAAGGCTGAAATAGAAATCAAGGAGAAGGCTCATCCGATGCATATCAATGCGTTTGAGCGCCAGATAGAGTTTCGCAACGTCTCCTTTGCCTATACCGACACCCATTCCGATGAGCTGCAATATGTGCTGAAAGACGTCAGCCTCATCATTCCCAAAGGCAAGACCGTCGCCCTCGTAGGACAAAGCGGCAGTGGAAAGTCTACTCTCGTTGACTTGATCCCGCGCTATTATGACGTACAGGAAGGCGAAGTGCTCATAGACGGTATCAACGTCAAGGACCTTGGCATCCACGACCTGCGCTCACTCATCGGCAATGTCAACCAGGAAGCCATTCTCTTCAACGACACCATTAAGAACAATATCAAGTTCGGCAAGGATGACGCAACCGACGAGGAAGTCATCCGCGCGGCGAAGATAGCCAATGCCTACGACTTCATCATGGAGACGGAGAATGGTTTCGACACCAATATCGGCGACCGCGGCGGCCGCCTCTCAGGCGGACAGCGCCAGCGCATCAGCATCGCGCGCGCCATCCTCAAGAACCCACCGATACTCATCCTTGACGAGGCCACGTCGGCCCTCGACACCGAGAGCGAGCGCCTGGTGCAGGACGCGCTCTTCCGATTGATGAAGACACGCACCACCGTAGCCGTGGCGCATCGGCTGTCAACCATCAAGAACAGCGACGAGATCTGCGTCATATACGAGGGACGGATCGTCGAGCGGGGAACCCACGACGAGCTCATGGCGAAAAATGGCTATTACCATAAACTTCACGACATGCAGCAGTAATGTCATCGTTCGACAGTTGCCGCACGATCGTCAAACAGTTGTCGCACGATCGTCAAGCAGTTGCCGCACGATCGTCAAGCAGTTGCCGCACGATCGTCAAGCAGTTGTCGCACGATCGTCAAGCAGTTGCCGCACGATGAGCACAAAACGTAATCCACAAATAAAGGGCGGCTTTTCGGCTGCCCTTTATATTGATCCATTGAAGCGCTAAATGAGGAAAATCATGCGTTGATCTGATTTTCGAACTCTGCGCCAGCCTTAAACTTAGCTACCTTCTTGGCGTCGATATGCAGAGGCTCACCTGTACGGGGGTTCTTGCCTTCACGTGCGGGGCGCTCGGTAACAGAGAATGTGCCGAAGCCAATAAGCTGTACCTTGTCACCTGCCACAAGAGCCTGCTTGATGCTATCAGTGGTGGCCTCCAGTGCTTTCTTTGCCTCTGTGGCATTGATTCCTGCTGCTTCGGAAATCTTCTTGATCAAATCTGCTTTTGTCATAGTAATGCTATAATTTAATGTGAGAATTTATATATGCTTGATATAGGGTGATCGGGCGTCCATAGGCAGACGTTCCTCACCTACTTTCCTAATTCCGCGACAAATATAGCGTAATAGTTTCATACGGCAAACAAAAAAGAAAGAAAAATGGCATAAAAGGCTAAAAAAAGTGGTAAAAGGCGCTTGAAATGGGCTTTTAAGGGCTTTTTTTCGTAATTTTGCAACGGTTTCCAGCATAGAATATGCTGGGTGATGAATAATAAAGAAATTAGGTTTCAATATGCTTAGAATGCCTGCGGTGACCCGCAATCTGATCATCATCAATTTCCTGTGCTTCATCGGCATGCTCTTGCTGGCTCAGGCAGGAGTGGTGGATCTGAATAACTTGTTTGGTTTGCACTTTTTTCTGGCGAGCGACTTTCATGTCTTCCAACTTGTTACCTACATGTTCATGCACGGTGGATGGGAGCATATCATCCTCAACATGTTCATGCTGTGGATGTTCGGTGCCGTGATGGAGCGCGTGTGGGGCCCGAAGCGATTTATCATCTATTATTTATTCTGTGGCATAGGCGCGGGACTGATGCAGGAAATCGCACAGTTCGTGCAGTTTTATATCATTGCTGCTGATTCCGGCTATGGCTTCTCACAGCTCATGCAAGTGGCTGCCGCCAACGACGGCGCGCTGAGTCAGTGGACCACGGTGGGCGCTTCAGGAGCCATCTATGCGCTGCTGCTGGCCTTCGGCATGCTGTTTCCCGACGAGCGCATGTTCATCATCCCTATCCCTATCCCTATTAAAGCGAAATGGATGGTGATGGGTTCGATAGTCGTGGAGCTTTTCTCCGCCTTGGCTTCACCGGGCTCACAGGTGGCACATTTAGCTCACTTGGGCGGCATGGTCTTCGGCTTTTTCCTCATCCGCTACTGGCAACAGCATCCCTATAGTGATGGGCTGCAAGGCGGAAGGCAGTTTTTCAACACGATGAGGAGTCGCTGGGAAAGCAGCAAAATCAAGCAACAGGAACGGCGCAAGGAGAATCCTGACTGGGACTATAACGCACAGAAGAAGGCCGATCAGGAGGAGATAGACCGTATTCTTGACAAAATACGAAAGAGTGGATACGACAGCCTGACACGCGATGAGAAACAGATACTCTTCGACCAAAACAAGCAATGAAGAAGCTCTCGCGCATTACTTTCCGAGTCATTGGCGGCGCCAATGTGGCGTCGATCATCTTGATGTGTCTCATAGGACATGTTGACAGCATTGATCCCACCGTGTGGCCTAAACTGAGCAACATGGGGCTGTTTTTCCCCATATTGCTCGCTATCAACGTTGCCTTCCTTGTCTTTTGGGCTCTGGTAAAACCACGGTGGGTGCTGATTCCTTTTCTTGGTTTCATCGTCTGCTACGGACCGGTACGAAAATACTTCCCTATTAATTTCCCCACAGACCCGCCGAAGGGCTGTATAAAGGTGCTGTCGTATAATGTCTGGCTTTATGCCGGATGGGAAAACCGTAACAAACCCAACGCTATCCTCGAATATATCAAGCAGCAGGATGCTGATATTGTATGCCTGCAAGAGTCGGCAGAAAATGAGGTAGGCAGCGTGCAGGTAGACTCAATCCTTGGCAAACACTACGAATACAAGGACACAGCGAAGCACAACAATGACTTTATGACCATCTTCTCCAAATACCCTATTCTTTCGAAGGAACTCATCAGGTACCCATCGAAAGGCAATATGAGCTGTGCCTTCAAGCTTAGGGTCAATCACAGAGACGTGATAGTCATTAACAATCATCTTGAAACCACCAGCCTGACCCTTGACAAGAAGGAGCTTTTCCAGCAGATGGTTGAGGGCGAATTAGGTGGCAAGGATGTCACTCGCACTTCAAAATGGCTCATTTCGCACCTTGCGGAGCAGACGAGGAAGCGCGCTCCCGAGGCTGACGCCGTAGCCAGATACATCGCCTATCACCGTGGAACCCCAATGATCGTGTGCGGTGACTTCAACGACACACCCCTCTCCTATGCCCACCGCACCATTTCCAAAGGGCTCACCGATTGCTATATCGAGACAGGTAACGGGCCAGGAATCAGCTATCATAAGGCGAGAATGTATGTCAGAATAGACAATATCCTTTGTACCGACGATTTCAAGCCGTATGCGTGCAAGGTGGATCATTCCATTAAGGAATCGGACCATTATCCCATAATGTGCTGGTTAAAGCCTTAATTTTCCTTTGTTTTCTTCACTAAGATGATAAAAAACTCGTAACTTTGCACATATTATGTGCATTTAAGAGATAGAAACAACAAAAAATAACTAACAAAAAAATGCAAAACAAAGGAATCGTTATCACGACAGCCGTTCTTCTGACGCTCGTGAGCCTCTTCTACTTGAGCTTCCCGATTGCCACCAGCTACTATGACAGTCAGGCAGCCAAGCGGCCCGATGCCGTTGCCCAGCAGGATTACAAGGATTCTGTGAAGTATCTTGGCATTTACAGCTACCAGAAGTGCTTAGAGACACAGATTGGTCTGGGTCTGGACCTTAAGGGCGGTATGAATGTGATCCTTGAGATCTCCGTCCCCGACGTGGTGGAGAACCTTGCTGATCACAAGACCGACATCGCCTTCACCCGTTCCATGGACGAGGCCCGCAAGGAGCAACAGGCCACACAGGGCGACTTTATCACGCTTTTCATCAATGCTTACCACAAGAATGCGCCAGGCCATAAGCTCGCTGAGGTGTTCTCTACCACAGAGCTGCAGGGCAAGGTCTCACCGACCAGCACCGACGGCGAGGTAGAGAAAGCCCTGCGTTCTGAGGTGTCGGCTGCCATTGACAACTCTTTCAACGTGGTACGTACGCGTATCGACCAGTTCGGTGTAGTGCAGCCAAACATCCAGAAAGTACAGGGTACCGAGGGGCGTATCTCGGTGGAAATGCCAGGTATCCGTGAGCCTGAGCGTATGCGCAAGCTCTTGCAGGGCTCTGCCAACCTTGAGTTTTGGGAGACTTATAACGCCGACGAGGTGCTCCCTTATCTACAGCAGCTTGACCAACGCATGGCCAACGGCGATGCCGACGAGAAGGATGAGACCGACTCTGTGAAGGCAGACAAGGACGTGGCTGCCGCTAAGGCCACTGCCGAGAAGGAAGTGAAGCAGGCCAAACAAGAGCAGCCAAAGTTCCAGATTAAGGGTAAGAATGCAAAGAAAAACATTCAAGCCACTCCCGATGCACAGTTGCAGGAGGCCAAGAAGCTGCATCCACTGCTTGCCATGCTGCAGACAACAGGCCAGGGTCTGAGTGTCTGCGGGTATGCCAGCGTGCGTGATACCGCAGCCATCAACAAGATTATCTACAGCCGTCTCGCCAGGCAAATTCTGCCCAGTGACCTTAAACTTCTCTGGAGCGCTAAGCCTGCCGACGGTATTCAGGCAAAAAACATCTTTGAACTGCATGCCTTGAAGGTCACCACGACCAATGGCCGCGCACCACTTGAAGGGGATGTCGTTGTCCAGGCAAAAGATGAATTCAACCAAGTTACAGGCCAACCGGAAGTATCCATGACGATGAACTCTGACGGTGCACGCCGCTGGGCAGAACTGACAAAAGCCAATGTGGGCAAGGCCATCGCTATTGTACTTGACAATGTTGTTTACTCAGCTCCTCGAGTTAACGGCGAAATCAGCGGCGGACAAAGCGCTATCAGTGGTAATTTCACTGTTCAGGACACGAAAGACCTTGCCAACACGTTGAACTCGGGCCGCATGCCGGCTCCCGCACACATCGTGCAGGAAGAGGTCGTAGGTCCTACACTCGGCGCACAGTCCATCCAGCAAGGACTCGTCTCGTTCATTGTGGCATTCATCCTGCTGATCTTCTTCATGCTTGCCATCTATAATATCATCCCTGGCTCCATCGCTATTGGCGCACTTTTAATTAATGTATTCTTCACACTGGGTATCCTGACGTCATTCCAGGCGGCTCTGACGATGAGTGGTATTGCCGGTATGGTGTTGTCATTAGGTACTGCCGTCGATGCCAACGTGCTTGTCTATGAGCGCATCAAGGAGGAATTGCGCAAGGGTAAGGACATGAGGAAGGCTATCTCCGAAGGTTACAGCAACGCATTCTCGGCTATTTTCGACTCCAATCTTACGTCATTGATTACGGGTATTATCCTGCTCGTTGTGGGTACTGGACCCATCCGCGGCTTCGCTACGACTTGGATCATTGGTATCGTATGTAACTTCTTTACAGCGGTTTACCTCACCCGTCTGCTCTATGAGTACAAGCTGAACCACGGTCACTGGATGCATCTTAAGTTTTGGACTGGCTTCTCGAAGAACCTCATGCAGAACACCAAATATCCATTCATGTCAATGTACAAGACCAGTTTTGCCCTCTATGCAGTGGCTATCGCCATCGCTATTGGCAGTTTCGCCGTCCGTGGACTGAGCCGAAGCATTGACTTCACAGGTGGCCGCAACTATGTGGTGACCTTGAACAAGTCGGTACCTGTGGAAGATGTGCGCCCCGTACTGCAGAATGCATTCGTCAACACGACTGGCAACAATAAAGGCAAACTTGCTACAACAACGGTTATCGCCCTCGGAACTGATGGCAAGACTATCCGTGTAAGTACCAACTGGGATATTGACAGCAATGATCCTAACGCCGACGATAAAGCCGAAACCATCCTCTATAATGGCCTGCATAAGGCCGGATTCGTGAGTCAGGCCAGCGTAGACGCTTTCAAGAATCCGGACATTCGTCAGGGCGGTTCCATCATCAGTTCTTCAAAGGTAGGTCCTTCTGTGGCTAAGGATATTACGAGAAATGCGGTATACAGTGTCGGTCTGGCATTGCTCTGCATCTTCCTCTATATCCTTCTCCGCTTCCGCAACGTGGGCTTCTCTGTCGGCTCTATCTTAGCTCTTGCCATTGACACCACGATGGTTATCGGCCTCTTCTCACTGTGTTATGGCTGGATAGGCTTCTCGTTAGAGATAGACCAGACGTTTATTGGTGCCATTCTGACGGTGATCGGTTACGATATCAACGACTCCGTGGTGGTGTTCGACCGTATCCGCGAGAACCTTCGCCTGCATCCAAAGGGTGATATGCAGAAGATATTCAATGACTCCATCAACGAGACCCTCGCACGTACTATCAATACGTCTCTGTCTACGTTGATCGTGCTGCTTGCCATCTTTATCCTCGGCGGCGACTCCATTCGTTCGTTCTCGTTCGCAATGATTGTCGGTGTGTTCGTCGGTACGCTGAGCTCTATCTTCCTTGCATCGCCTATCGCCTATATTGTGTTGGGTAAGAAGATCGAAAAGCGCGATAACGGTATTGCCGGGGTTGCAGCTGCAGAACCCGCCAATGCATAAACACATTATTATATATTGAGAAATCCCCATGGCTGTATCAGTTGTGGGGATTTTTCTATATTGTACCAGCAAGATATTGCCTTCTTTGGCTTTGGCATTTCCTGACTTCATCACTTTTTTCTGCCATCATATAGCGCACATTGATTATCAGTTATTTAGCTTAAAAAAAGTGGGTGACTTTGGGTGACGCAAACATAAAAACCACTACCTTTGTGCCATGTTCGTACGCAAAAAGAAGAATCGGTCAGGCAGCACAACTGTTGGCGAATCAAAAAGCATGGCACTTTCAAGGAGGTGAAGAACTTCGGTACCGCAAAGGACGAAGACAGAATAGCAATTCTGTACTCTGAAGCTTGTCACTGGCTTCACACTCACAGTGGTCAGCGACTTCTTGACTTCGATAACGAGAGGGTAAGGAAGCAGAAGAGGCTGCTCGCGTAATAGACCATATAGACTCAGTATTGATCAATGGCACACAGTTGTTGCTCGAGCGAGTCTACGATTCGATAGGTTTCAAACCCCATCCCGGACGAGATTCTACGCCATCTCGTCATTGCACGTGTCTTCACTGCCTATGAGTAAGCTCGCTACTACGGCCTATCTGAAATCATACTATGACGAGGACGTTGACTTGAACAACATCGATCGTTACATGGACAAGTTGTACAACACACAGATGGAACTCGCGATGAATATCAGTGTGGAACATACGAGGAAGATACTCGGTGGAAGTATTGGAATATTGTTCTACGATGTCACCACACTGTACTTCGAGACATAGCGGGGAACGGCATGTCGGCAATGTCACCGTATCTCCGTGCGGTATCTTTCTGCTCTTCGCTCCACATTGTAAGACTGTGGTTTGAGACATTGAGGAACACCTTGGAAAGGGATTCGTCTGTTGCTTTCCGGATGGGCTACTCTCCGAGAAGTTTTTCTCTGAATGCTACCAGATCTCTGCCAATTTTCTTCTTGATTGTCTGTGGGAGAAGAGGATTTTGACGGAAGCCCGCATGATTGAAGTCATTTCTTATCGTGTTACTGATGTCACCAAAGAGATTTACCAGGTTGCAGTCATTAAGCAGACTGTCGTCTAAAAGGACACGTAGCAAATCCTTGTCTTCTTCTGTTTCCACTTTCCACATTTCTTCCGGGATGTCGAAGGTTTTGATGGTGAAAGCTGAGGTTATGAGATTCCGCTTGTCCTTGTCGACTATATCCCAGCCGTATTTCTGGCAGACATGAGCTATGAATCCCTCCTGCAAGAGCGTGATAGCCTGCTGATAGAGTCCTTTGTCATAGCACCACTGTGCTGCATCGAGATTGTTAGTAAGCACATCAGAAGAAACGACAACCCGTTCCCTAATCTTTTCAAGTAACGGCCGGAGGTTAGCAATGATCTTGTCATTCTCCATGTTTGTTATCTTCTGATAGAGGTCTTTGGCAGCATCACCGTTGCTTATGGCTATTCCTCTGCAGGTCAGACGCTCCATGGCATATTTTTCTATCGCTTTTGCCATCATGTCATTTGCCTTTTCCTCATTGGTTATTTCTGCTCCGCTTTGCAGCAGCCAGAGCTTGTAGTTGCGTGCTTGCTGCTTGATGCTTTCCGGATACCCGTGCTTGAGATATTCGGAGATAGCGGATGTCCAGTCCTGAAGCTGGGTGATAGGCATAAGGTCTACGATGGGTGCCCTGTTAGTATTCTTGTCCCGAGCTTCCCAGTTGCCGTAGCCAAGGCTTTTAACGGATACGTCCTTCAGGAACTTTGCATAGTTGCTCAGCACAAGCATGAGCATGGGTAGATAGCGGAAGGCATGGGTGAGATCGATGTATAGCTCGTCGCCATCTTCTATCTCATCGTATACTTTCTGGAATATCTCCCACATCTCCGTCTCGTTGCCACCATCGGGTACGTCAATGGCCTTGACGTCTGGAGCAGCGTCCATTATCAGGCTTTCAAGACCGCAGTAGTCGATGTCTTCGTGCTTGTTCCGATCCTCGCGGGATGTAATACTTTTATTCCAATTGTCTTCCTTCGCCTTCTTTGTTGTAAAGATACGAACGGCATCCGGCTGAAGTCCTTGCTTGGCGAGCAGTTCTATTGTTGCCTGCTGAATGAACGGGGTGGGTGTTGACTCAAAGTCCTCTTTATAATAGACACATTTATGATAAAGTCCCGTGCCAAGGAATGAAAGGAATATTTTTCTACTCATCTTTTCTATTTGTTACTTGTTTTTGTTGATTACTTATACGATAAAATAGTCATTTATAATATATAGCATGTCGCTGGCACGCGTCATGGCAGTATAGAGCCACTGGTAGGCTGACCGGTCAGGCTCATGACTGAGGTAGCGTGGAATGTCGAGATATACCGCCGGCCATTCTCCTCCCTGTGCCTTGTGGCACGTGATAGCGTAACCGTATACGGCGCGGAGCGCATTGAGATATTGGTCTTGCATGATGTCTTGTTTGTATTCAGCATCTTTCTGTTTGATTCCTTTTTCACGCTCGCGGTAATAGAAATCGATGAAGAGCCCTTTCTGCTCATACTCAGTAAGGTTGACCTTGGTAGAATATAGCAGGTTCTCAATGAGCAGCGTCCGGTAGACTTTTTTCGTGACCAGTTCTTCCACTTCGACATCAAGGAAGACAAGATGTGCTTTTTCCACACGGTTTCCTATGGATCTTACTTTTACAAGGTCACCGTTCATCAAACGTGTTGGAAGATTGTTTTGAGTCACTAACAGTAGTTCTCCAGGCATGACTCTTGGATCGGTGAACCCCAATCGTTTTCGAATCTGTGAAGAAAGCGAGGTGCATCTGTTGTTCGATCCTGTCAACAAAGTAGTTGCATCATAACCGTTTTGCTTGAGCTCTTCTACATATTTGTCAACGAGCTCCTGCTGAGTATTGAAAACGCCGATATGCCGATAGCCCTTCATTGGGAACTGCCCCCACTTTACTCGTGGAGGATTCATACACAGCTCCCTCATCTTGCCGGCCGCGACGATAATGTCGTTGTCACTGTCCTGCCTGACGATCTGAGTCAATGTGGCCGAGTGGATCTGAAGGTGGTATTCGTTCTTAATATACTGTTCATCCAATGCCGGAGAGCCTGTGCCGTTGACAGGTGACAGCTGGCAATCATCGCCTACAAACACGAACTTACCCGTAGGATCATAATTGATCAGATCGTGAAGGAGCCTTCCTGATCCGAAAACGGCCTGGGTGGAGTGCTTGTCTTCCACATCACTGATCATGGACGACTCGTCAACGATGTAGATCACATGATTCGCCCGAGCATCAAGAGGACTGAAGCCGAAGTCAAGAAGCAACTGTCCAGTATTGTCAACATGCTGGTTTTTCTCTATCGTCTCCACCATCTTGGCAATGTCTTGGTTAAAGCCGTTAAAATGGTATATCCAGCCATGTACCGTCGTTGCAATACTTCCTGTTTTGTCGGAAAGGACCTTGGCAGCACGTCCTGTGGAGGCAAGAGAAACGAATTGTCTGATGTCCCCTCCTCTCTCTGTTCTGGGGATCTCTGCACCGTTGCAGTATCCTTGGTCAACGAGCCAGGAGATAAACTTCCTCAGCAGGGTCGTTTTACCTGTTCCTGCATAGCCGGAAAGAACAAACATCCTGCTGTCTTCGTCCTTGCAGAAATCCACAAGTGCTTTCATGACCTGTTCCTGATCCGGAAGGAGATTGATATCGTTTGCTTCCATGGCGTTTACATAGTAAGTGGCTTGGAAAGTGCAGACTCCATATTCATAAAGTCATTGCCATATATAATGTTCCTTACACCGAGTATCTGGCAGCGTTTGACTAAATTGTCTCTTGTGGCTTCGGACAGTGATTGGACAGGGTGCAGCGTGAAGATATATGGTCTGACCTGAAGGCCGAAATCTTTTGCGATGGCCGCAAGCTTGTAAAGATACTCTTCTATAGTATCCTTGGCACCGGCCAGGCCTCTCATTGTTACCTTGCACTCGACGATATACAACGCATTCTCATACATGAATGCCACGTCAAGTTCATTGTCATTGAGAGCCTGGTCGCCTTCGCGGTAGATCTTTACCGACAGGCCGATATCTTCTTCCCGCAGATGAAGCGCACGTTTGACACAGAAATAGGAAAACTGTTCAAACCAGGTACCCGCATAATATCTGCGCAGCTCACTTGATGATGATTCCTGGGCAAATCTAAGCTTGTCAGGGAGGCGAAAACAGTGTTCTCTGACTTCATTGTATATATCTGTGTCCTCCTGCTCGGTGTGTGTCAACTCGCTTTCCTTTGTATTTTTATACCGGATGCCATAGAGCGTGAAATACTCCTTCAGATTGACACGGTAGTGCAATTCTGAAGACGTACTGGAGGCAATGTCATAGAAGGTGTTCTTGCCAATGGGTACGTAATAGAACCTGGACTTCATGGTTGCGAAGAAGTCATGGACGACAAGTGACATTATCTTGGTGCCGCCCGTGAGGTTAACGATATACTCATCCCCTTCACGTGTCTCCCACTCTTGCTTCAATGTAGAGAGGGCCGAGCAATAGTCGTTGGCATCAACTACGATGAAAACGACGTCTTTGTCAAGTCCTAATGCTTTTACCAGTTGCTCTCCCCTGCGTTTCTCGTCAACCTGGGCAGTTGTGATGAAGAGCATCTCGTCGTACCTCCTCTCCATCTCTTTCATAAAGAGAAAGTTAGGTACGGAGTGCTCACTGAGTATTGATACAATTATGCGCGACATAGACGATTACTCCTTTTTGATGTTTAGCTTTCCAAATAGTTTTTCAGCATTCTCTTTTCCTAGTTTACCACAGGCACTTTTGTAGAAGCCGCCACCGGGCACAAGCCATTGTTTCATATCCTTTTTCTTTGACTTGTCACATATCACTTGAAGTACTGAGGCTGCAGTTATAACCTCGTCGTCAAGAAGAATGTCCCGACCGTCCTGTTCCTTGACGGATTTCAACCATTTTGCCAGCTTGCCTTCAAAGGCTTTGTAGCTCGTCGTCGGCAGGCCAAAAGAGGAGAGACCTGACGCAGTGTCTATCTCTACGTTGGGATGGACTATTGTTTCCAGAAGCCTGGAGGTGGATACATCACAGGCAGACGAGAGCTCATGATATACATCTATGACATCATGTTCCAGTGATTTGCCGTATTTGTCTGACAACTCCTTTCGGATGGTGTTCAAGTCATTGAGTGATGCACTTGCCCGGGCAATGGCATCAAGATAAAGTTGTCTTTCTGCATTGAGCTGTTCCTTATGCATCTGTTGTTGGAACCGTTCAGAGTATGTCGGCACATCAACTGGTATCAGGCCGCGTTCCAGGGCAGAAGGCAGATATTCTCTGTTCTCCTTGACTTTGTTGAATTCATTCAGTCCTGTTGTTGTCAGGAGCATGTACCTGTAGGCTTCTGTGTCCGGCACCTCATCAGCCGCCATGGAAAGCAATTCTGTGATCTGACTGGACTTGGACCACTTCATACCCGTTTCCTTGTCCATGGTCAGCTCAAAGACAGCCAGAAAACGGTCTATATCGGTGATTGCCGGTTGTGACGGATCAGCTAGGGCCACTGCCTTCAGTTCCAGTTGGCCGTACGTGCATACGCCAAAGCCATATGACTTGGCCAGTCCAAGCTGATGGTGGCACTGCTTCTGGCCATGAAAGGTGAGGGCTGAGAGCAATGCCCCGAGCTCGACAGGCCGCAGGTTGTGGAAAGTTATGGTCTCCCAGAACTCGGCTCCGGCACGTAAGGGGCATATTGTCGTATCAAGCTTTTCACTGCCAGTCTTCATTGGCCAGGTATCTTTTCTGATGTGATATCTTTTCCATCCGGCAGGTCGGCCGCTGTCATAGGTCATATAGCTCTGGACTACACCGTTGCGTCCGTCCTGATGCACATAGATTGGGTAATACGAGGCTTTGGGGGATCCCTGGACTATGGACAGAGGAGCATCCGGCTCTGCCTTCAGTTCAAAGGCATTACCGAATTGAACACGGCCTTTTAGGGAGTTCAGGCTGTCGTCTTTAACAACGTCGGCTTCTGTATATCCGAAGATGCACTGGGCAAGATCCGGCCGGCTGTCGCGGTGCATGCCGGGCAGCGAGTCCTGTACCGAGTGCCTGTAAGGCATTTTGTAGAGGAACGTCAGACCAAAGTCTATGATATCATTGCCGTTGGCGCGGAAGAAGACGGGAATACCCTGATGGTCAATATTTTTCTTTACGTCATTCCAGTCGGTAGAATCCCTGTAGATGAACTCAAAGTGAGAGAACATCTCCCTTGAAAGCCGGCGTGGGCTGTGCTGCTCTTCATAGCCGAACACGAACTCATAGAACTTGCCGGCTTTCGATCCGCGTGGCATCTTCCACGGCCCTGGCTGGCCGGTTACCACAATGCTTCCCTGAATATCGCCGTTGTCGTCGACCTCAACATATTTGTCACCGGTCTTGCCTTCCTTGACGATGCTGAAAGAGAGGCGGTCAAGACCCCACTGGCCAAGCAGGGCCTTCTTGTAGGCCGCTGTTTTCGGATCATAGGTCTTGCCGTTGAGTGTAGTGTTCTTTGTGAGGTCTATTCCTCTGGCAGCGGAGAAATTCCTGGCCATGAGCTCCTTGCCTGTCCAGCTGTCTATGCTTTTATGGCTCATGCGGTACGGACGGCCGTTATCAGTGACCTCAAAGGCATCTCCATTTCTCCGAAGCCATCCACAGTGGATTTCCCTCTGATGGTTTTTCAGCGGATAGTCTGCGTTGCGGGTAAGGTCTCGTCTTGCAAACATGGCACTTCTGTCCACCTGCATCTTGCCGAAGCTCATGATCTCAAGGAGGTTGCGTACTTCGCCCTTAATGCTCGTCCCAGGAATGAAATAGCGTGGCTCTCCACCGACGTCCACATGGGAGAAACTTATATATCGCTTCTCTGCTTCCTTTGTCTTGAACTCACCTGTTTTTTTATCAGGCGCATCTTCTCTTACGTGTCCGTTGCGGATATAGATTGGCGAATCGGCGGTGATCTTCAGTCTTATCATACCGCTGAGCCCGTCGCTGAAAGGTATGTTCTGTGATATCTTCCCTGCCCAGTCGGGGAAGAAGACTTTCCCAGAAAGCGGCACGAAGTTGAAGGGAGATTTTATTATACTCATATATTCTGTCCTCCTTAATTATTGGTTGATTTTGAATGGATGAAATCCGACGAAGATGCGCCTGGTAAACCGCAGCACATCCATGGGATCCTCTCCTTCCGGCTGGCACAGCTCGTCGGACTGTGGTTCCCAGCAGTCGATGAAATGCAGCTCCTGGTGGTCCTTGAAGTGGTGGCTCTTGAACACGCGCTCTTCATTGTGGCCACTAGTTCGGTCGTCCAGCGTGAGCTGGAACCTGTTGCAGATAATCTCGTTCCCCGCGTGGTGCACGCTGAAAGAGCATAGGTTAGCTCCGTCGTACAGCTCTGCCTCGACGACGAAGGGGTTTGGCGACGATATCTTGTCTTCGGGCAGCGGCTCTCTGTCGAGCACGACCGGCTCTGTGGAGTCGCTCATCCACAGGTAACCCTCGTATTTCTCTTGTGCTGGTATGTCTTTGATCGTCATGTTATCTAAGGTTTTTACTTTTCCTCTGTTTTCAGTTCTCCGGTGAACATGCCGTTACCGCGGTTCACGCCGCCGCCAAGCGGAAGCAGTCCGCTGCAGATGTCGTTCAGTGCATGCTCGAATGCCTCACGTACGTCCTTGCCGATATGGCCTGCATCGGTCAGGGTAATGTGCAGGACTATCCTGTGGCCCTTGGTATAAAGCGGGGCCTCGTCAAAGAGTGCGCCGTTGACAGCACCTCCGGTGAAGCGGTCTATCCTGACATGGTTGAACACTTTGCCCTTGACATGTTCTTCTTCGTCCGCCGTCTCTACGATGTCCGAGAAGAGTACTCTGCCCCTACGCTTACCTTTCCCCTTATCGTCGCCCGCGCTTCCGAACAAGGTCGTCACGGCCTCGTTGTTCCTGCCAGCCTGCTTGGCTTCATCAGGGGTTTCCCTGTCGGCGAACACGCCTTTTCCAAGATTGTAGTAGAATGCTGTGCGGTGGGCGATAGCGCCCTTCACCGAAGAGGCAGGCACGACAATCGTTTTCCCCTCCTCAACCCATTGTGGAGTCTGGTCACTGCTCCACTGGACAGACTTCTCCCGTATGACGGTCTTGTCAATATTATGCACGGTGTCCTGAAGGCCGGCGGAAAACAGCATGAAATCACAGGGGTACAGATCGAGAGTATATTCAACAATACCTTCCTTCTGCTGAAGCTTGGGAATGTTCAGAGAATACTTCTCCCAGCCGTCCCATAGGTCGTTGAGTGCGGATGGCTTGTCAAGATAAATTTGGAACTGGTCGGTATCGTTAAAGTCCAGTCTGCAGGCCTTCTCCTCCACTCTCATCTTCCCGAATCCTTTCCGGCTTCCGCCGCCGATCCGGAAAGTGTCGTCCTGCAGGGCGTCCAGGAGGTTTAGGAAATCGCGCTCTCCCTGCTCCCCGTCGGCGAGCAGTTCCATCTCGAAGCAGAACCTTACTCCCTTGGGTATTACCTCCTCGTCGAACTTGCCGGCTTTCTCAGCGACGCCTTTGTGTCCTATACGGACATGCTGCCGGATGGGCATGTCCATGAGGCCGGACAGATATTCGTCCTTTTCTACGAGTGAAGGCTGAAGGCCATCCACAGGCACATTACCTTTTCCAACAACCTTTGCCTCGCTAACACTAAGCCATGAGCCGTGTCCGTCATTGGTTTTCTTACTCTGAAAGCCCATGATTCGGTTTGCCGTCAGAGTATCTTCGCCCAGCGCATGCCGCATCAGTCCCATTAAAGTGGCGCCTGGAATATAGGGAAGCCCATTCACGTCGCGAAGGATAATAGCGTCTGTCTTTACACTGTCTTTGCCACTGCCTATTTTTATCGGAGTTTCAGCCTCGAGCAGGATGCGGGCCAGAAAACAGACATCGTGATTGCTATAATAGTTGTTCTTATCCATTGTCTTGCAGTTTTTCTTTACGTTTTGCCATCCGGGAACAGAGGTTGACGACGAGTTCGTGAAGGCTGACGCCTTTTTCGGCCGCATTTTTCAGGTGCTTTACCAGCGTACTGCGTCTTTCCCTGTCGTCCCATTTCTCTTTAGAGACTCCATGATTCGTAAATTCTTCGATTTTTTCTATCAGCTTGCTGCTTTCCATGTGACTCGCAGCCATGGCAATACCACGTATGGTCCCCCACTGCGAGGGCGATATCCCGTTATAGAGCTTAGCATTGTTGTCCATAAAGTCCTTGACCAGATCATAGACTCTTTTTTCCTTTGCCTTGCTCCGTTTCTTTGACTCCAGAAAGCCCATGAGCGTGTTGTTGCTCTTCTGCCAGCTCTCATACGAAGTGGCGGCAGTGGGCGCGCCGAGTGTGCCCGCTTTCCTGAACATCAGCCTGCAACTACCATCGGCACTAGTCTTTGTGAAGGCAGGATTGTAGATGACCCTCCCGAAGCCTTCGTTCAGGTACACTCCGATATTTGCGGCACGCTGCTCCGTCGCGACGTCCCTGACAATGAACACGCTTCCCTTCTCTATGCCGATATGCTCATTATCGTAGGCCTGCCGCTGATAGTTCCAGGGGGCATACTGGAAAGTGCGTATCTGACAGTCTTTCCACACAACAGTACCGCCGGGTAGGCCAAGCTGCTCAGCTGTAGGCGTCAATGTGGGGATGCCATTCTTGTCAAAGAAGATCAGGCGGGCATCAGCGTATACTACTGTATAGTCAGGATCAATGAAATGCTCGTCGTAGTCCCGGAATGTACATTCCTCTATTTTCACTCTACCGTATTGTGCTGATCGGGAACGGCCGATATGACGTATTCCGCTAATGCTCCTGACAAGGTCTTCGCGATAGGGCTCTACATCTTTATCAATTTCAACATTGAAGAAGAAGATGCTTCCCTTGCCCATGCTCTCGTAGCCGAACATTTGTTCATCTTTGGCTCGGCGTGAAGTTGGATCATATGCAGACTTGATGGCGAAAGATTTTTCTATTTTCACCTCAAGGGCCTCATCCTTGCCAAAAACATAAAAGCCGTTACGACATTGTTTCAACTGTGCTGCCTTGACTTTCTCATTGTCATGGTCAACTTTGTAGCTGACAAAACAGACGTCGTCGGTAACACCGAGTTCCTCGTAATATTTTGCCTTGTACAAACATGCAGGGATATGAAGACCTCTTGTTCCGCTGAGTCCGGGGTGTGCATCACCAAAACGTACTTTCCCACTGTGAAGCAGCAGGAATGCGAGCTCTCTATCTGAATCTGGGGTATAGAAGGTTTGTGCCGCAATGCCAAGGAAACAACTTCCAGGGATGAAATCGAGCGTCTGGTGACGGCCTTCCGTTGCCGGAGAGTCAGAGATAATGATATCTGAAAGCAGCGTTACTTTAAATGGTATCTTACTCATGATGTTTAGTCTTTTACAGGTTCTATGGTGCAGCGGCCCAAGCCATGATGACGGCCAAGGCCCATACGTTTTATTAACTTCATGGCATCTTGCATGTGAACTCCAAAGTCTGAGGGTAAGTCGTCAATCTCGCCATACAGCGTACAGGGTACCACGACTTGTATTTTCCGTAAGGAATGATCAAGGGCTATGCCGTCATCGCCAATGGCTGTAGAGGAGACAGAATCATAAAGCCCAGCCTTAAGGTCTTCCTTTTTGGAAAGAAGCGATCTGTCCAGTGCCGGTAATTCAGCATCTGAAAAGTGAGCCACACCTTTCACTGTGTTCTGCCCGTTCTCCCCGCTCTGCTCGACATAACCGAAAATCTCGTTGAGCTTGTCCTGTCCCAAACGGTTATATTTCGTCATCAGTATGCATGCATCCTTGAGAAGACCTTTGATCGTCCGGCCAGGAATGTATGGCAACCCGTCGCGATCTTTAATGACCAGTTCATCGACATCGGAACCGGCAGCCTGCCCGGAACCACAATGCCAATAGGTATGAAACTTTACTATATATTTCATTTTTTATCCTCCTGTGCTGTTCTATTTGTATCTTGATTTTTGATAGTGTAGATGGTCAGGACATCTGCTGCAGGCACGGTATTGACATGCTTATGGTTAACCTCTTTGATAGTACCCTTGGTGAGACTTTCAATCAATCCCACATCCTCTTTATGGTATTGTATAAACCGAGTCAGATGCTGGTCTGCTCTGCCATCATTGTCATGAAGAAGGGTAAGCCACTGGCGAATGCCTGTGCGTATGCCACGCTTGCCTTCAAGCTGATCAAGCAGCCCCATCAGATCTTGCACTGTCATTGTATTTTCCGGATGCTTATCAATGTAATATGGTCCATATTGCAGTAGAGTATCAGGATTTGGCGTGAGTTCTCTCTTTATGATATCTTCATATGATGTTATAAAACTGTCCTGAACCTTATGAAACATCAGGCAGGAGAACTCCCGTTTTGAAGCTTTCTTTGCTGCAGAGCAGAGCTCTTCTGCAAGGTCATAAGCATAGTAGAATGGATAGGATGACTTTACGAATGCAATGCCTGCACAAGCTGTCATGCCTTGACCGATAATGTCATGTGTGTAGTGCTCGAAGGCTTTAAGATAGGATTCCACATAAGTCATGGCAAGATCGCCGCGTATGATGACTGTCATGTCATCTCCACCGAGAACCACAGGACGGATAGGAATGCGCTGTTCTTCCTCGACATTCCCGCATACTGCCTCATAGGCTTTCTTGGCAGACAGTGCTGTAGACTTATCTAATCCCAGAGAGAATTTCTTATATTCCTTCTCGTCCCTGCCTACTTCTTGAACAATCTTGCCCAGGCCGTTGCCGTCAGCATGTACTACTGCTATCCAGTCGTTTTGACTGGTCATATCTTCGATATTAAAACAAAGCTTGCTGAATGGTACGGAATGACTCTTATTCCCGTAAAAGCTCTTTCCGCATAGACTCTGCAGATCCTTTTTCTTGCTGCACAGATTCTTCCTGAAGGTAGCATCGTCAGCAGGTATCCTGTCCCCCTCCTTCACTATGTACTCCTGAGCTATCACCGGCAATCCTGTTTGCCGTGAGCGTTCTACTCCTAACAGGCCAACCGTCGTTGGTAAGGATGGCTTGTTGCGGGCTGTATGCAGCTTCTTCTCAAGCCCATCGATGGCTGTCTTGAAATCTCCTCTATCATAGGAGACGACTGCCTGACTAATCGTAATGCCCGGAGCTGAGGTCATTACTATCCGAGGAAAGTTGAGCACAGCGTATTCACAGTCTTCCCGATTGTCAAACTTATACTTTACGTTACCGGCTGCAGCAATGATCTGGTTTTCTTCCTTATACTTGTTGCCGAGCATCTCTGCAAACATTCTGGTGCAGATTTGCTCAACAAGCTCACTGGCACCGGCGATATCGCGAAGCTCGTTTGTCCGAAAGATAAAGCCTTGTATGCCTTGTACAGAGGCTCCATATAGGTATGTCATTGGCTAAAATATTTATAATTGTTTTTCGTTTTGATTCTTAATGGTTCCAAACCCCACACTCACATGTTTCCCAATTCCAATATTATCGGGTAGATAAGTGTTCGTGTGAAAAGTTACGTCGAAAGAGATTACGGGTACGTTCTTAAAACGGACTTCCTTGGGTGGTGAAAGCGAAGTAATGACCGTCTCTACTTTTTGGTCAAGATATATACCCAGCCCCTTGCACATAGAAAGAACGTTGCCTGTGAGTATGCGATTGAGCATAGCCACTTGCCTGCCCAAATCATCCAGGTGTATATATTGCTCATAGTTGTCTTGATTTAAAGGCAGCCATTCTGTGATTGAATAAGCATAATATCTCTTGTCGTCAACAGCAATGTTATAATCTTGATGAAGGAAATCCTTCAATTGCAATTTAATTCGTCTTTCACCAAGATGGATGTTGAAATTCGCACTTTGAAAAAACTCCCATACAGTATCAGCGCCTTCTCCTATACACATTATAGCAGCTCTTCCGTCTATTCTTTTGTATTGGATGAGTGGATATGCATAGCGCAGTTTATCGTTGACATGATTATGGAAAAGAACCAGTTTCTCATCCAGTGAATTGATAACCGCACCACGGAATAGAGGTATTTCTGAAGCACTTATCTTGTTTTGGAACTTTATCAAGAGTGTCTTGATTGTCATTATATGGTTTTAGATCTTAATGTTCATTCTAACGCAAAGTTAACAAAAAAAATACAAAGAGAGCAACATTATATACTTTTTTTGTAACTACTCCGTCTTTTTCTCATCGTAAAGAGTCAACCAGCAAGTGCAATATTAGGCATAATATTTGTAAAACTCCTGCTTTGGTGTTGAAAAGTTCAATTTTTCCCTTGGTCTTCTGTTGATTTTAGCCTGTATCATCTTAATTCTTTTATCTGTGACAGTACTTATATCCGTCCCTTTTGGAATATATTGTCTGATGAGCTTGTTGGTGTTCTCCACAGCCCCTTTCTGCCAAGAAGAGTATGCGTCCGTGAAATAGATATCCAGTCCCAACTTCCGTGCCATCCACTCATGTTCGGCAAACTCACTTCCGTTGTCCGTAGTGATGGTCTTGAGATGCTCTCCCTTGTATGGCATGAGCAGCCTCCATACGGTCTTTGCCAGCGGCATGGCCTTCTTGCCATGCTTGAGTTTCTCCATGATGAGGAAGTTCGTGCTGCGTTCTATCATCGTGAGGATGGCGTTGCCGTCCTTGTCGACAATCAGGTCCATCTCCCAGTCCCCGAACCGCCTGCCGTCTGCCTCCTTCGGACGTTCGTGTATGCTTACCCTGTTTCTGATACTCGGTGCCTTGGTTACATGCCTGTGAGAGGGACTGCGGTGATACTTCATCTTATGGCGGCAGTTGGCGGCAAGTGTCCCACCCGTATCGTTGCGGATCATCTTGTAAATGGTCTCGTGGGAGATCTTCACGCCCTCCTTGCCCAGGTAGCCGGATATCTGCTTGGGGGACCATTGCTCTCCGGTGATGAGCTCACGCACGCGCCAGAGAAGCAACCGGCTCACGGAACGATTGCCCGGAGCACGGTGCATGCGTTCTTGGGAAAGGGCATCGGCCTTGTCCCAGACATACTTGCCGTTCTTTGTCGCATTGCGTTTCAGCTCACGACTTACGGTTGATTCACTGACCCCTAAAGATTCTTAAGAAAGCCATTTATCATGAAAAACATGACCTTTGTCTTGCCGAATTCAGAAAATATGCTTAAATTTGCAACAGACAATAAGGCAAAACGTTATGGGAAGATTCATCAACCCTTTCACAGATGTAGGCTTCAAGATCATCTTCGGTCAGGAAGTCTCTAAACCCATGCTCCTGCACTTCCTCAACAGCTTGCTCAAAGGCGAGAGAGTAATAACAAACATCAATTTCCTCGACAAAGAGCAACCGTCGGAATACAAAGATGACCGCTCGCTCATCTACGATATACTATGCGAGACCGCGACTGGCGAGAAGATTATTGTGGAAATGCAGAATCAAGGACAGCCTAACTTTGCTGACCGCTGTCTCTACTATTATTCGCAAGCGGTATCAAGACAAGGTGAGAAAGGTGATGAATGGGGCTATCAGATCAACGCAGTCTACCTGATAGCGTTTCTCAACTTCCGTATGGACGGACTTGATGACAGGCTGCGCACGGATGTGGCCTTGGTCAACATGCAGACTAAAGAAGTGTTTTCTGAGAAGGAGAGATTCGTCTTTCTTCAGCTACCAGTCTTCAACAAGGAGGAGAATGAGTGTGAGAATGATTTTGAACGTTGGATTTATGTTATAAAGAATATGGCAGTATTAGACAGAATGCCGTGGGCAGCCAAAGAGCAGGTGTTCCAGCGCCTTGCAAAAATAGCGGAGGTACGTAACCTCACAAAAGACGAGCGGGCACAGTATGATGCCTCGCTGAAACGTTACAGGGACACGCTGAATGTCATACGCGGGGCGGAAGAGAAAGGACTGCAGCAAGGACTGCAGCAAGGACTGCAGCAAGGACATGCTAATATGCTAAAAACGGCAAAGGCATTGAAAGCAATGGGGATGCAATTGCAGGATATTGCCAATGCCACCGGACTGCCTATAGACGAAGTTAAAAACGCTTAAGGTGCAAATGTCACAGACTTACGGGAAGGGTTTGCGCCAAAAGTAAAAATAGAAAGGTGCGGCTACACGCCCTGCAAGTGGGTGTGTAGCTGCACTCTATTCTCCAATAAAAGCACCGAGGGACCCTGCACTCTAATCCTCTTTGATTGCCTTCACAGCAAGCGCACCAAGTACCAGGCTGATACCGGCAATGATCATCATATGGCTCTGTACACTGCCAGCAAGCGCCAATAGCACGCCTCCCACGGCAGCAGCGACAATCTGCGGAATGCAGATAGTGCCATTGAAAAGTCCGAGATAAGCACCCATGTGGCCGTAGCCCTGGAGAGCATTGGTGACAAAGGTGAAGGGCATGGCCAACATGGCGGCCCATGCGCAGCCGATGAGCAAGAAGGGAACAAAGAGCAGATACTGGTCATGAATGAAAGCACAAGCCACAAAGCCAATGCCTCCCAGCACCAGACTGGCAGCATAGGCCAGCTTACGGTTCTTAAATTTCGGCAGGATAGGCGCCCAGATCACGGAGCCTATGGCCTGCACAGCAAAGAGAATGCCTACCCAGTTGCCAGCCTCCTGATAGCCCGCACTCGTCACGTCGGTGGTGCCCCAGCAGTTAGCTGCCACCGTACCATTGGTATAAGTCCACATGTACATGAAAGCAAACCAGCAGAAGAACTGCACAAGACCGACCTTCCAGAAGGTGGACGGTGCATTCTTAAGCAGCACGAACCAGTTGCTTGAGCCTTCCTCTTTGGCGGCAATCTCCTCCTTGGAGCCGTTATATGCCTGATACTCCTTTGGTGGCCACTCCTTCACCTTCCACACCGTGTAAATGACACAAAGGATAAGAATAGCAGCACCCACATAGAAACTGTAGATCACCGAGTCGGGGATAGTACCCTTTGGTGCAGTGTTGGCGATGCCGATAGCTGCGAAGGCAAACGGGAAGACATAGCCCACAAGCGAACCTGCATTGCACAGGAAGCTCTGAATGGAATAGGCTTGCGCCTTCTGTTTTTCGTTGACCATGTCTCCAACGAGCATTTTAAACGGCTGCATAGCCATATTGATACTCGTATCGAGAAACATCAGGGCCAGCAGACCAAAGACCATGGCTGTACTCACTGCCATGCCAAAGGATCCGGAGTTGGGCAACAGGCACATCACCAATACGGCTACGGCGGCGCCGATAAACAAATAAGGAATGCGGCGGCCGAAGCGACACCATGTCTTGTCAGAGCAGCTTCCCACAATGGGTTGCACAAGGATGCCCATCAACGGAGGCAAAATCCAGAAATAGCTCAGGCTGTGCGGGTCGGCGCCAAGCGTAGCGAAGATGCGCGAGATATTTGCGCTCTGCAAAGCATAAGCTATCTGCACACCGAAGAAGCCGAAGCTGAGGTTCCACAAACCCCAGAACGACATGTCTGGTTTCTCTTTTAATCCTGTATTCATTGTATTTTAGTTTATCAGTTTCTTAGTTTATAGTGGGTGAATTAACATCCGACACCCATGCTCGCATCCATACCAATCATCGCGTAGTCCCCCTAATGACGAGCCGTGTCCGTACAATACGCCTCTCAATCTTGTCCATCGGCACTTCGCCCTCTACCTTACTGATGAGGATATTAGCGGCTTCCTCCCCTACTCTCACGCCGCGCTGCTCCACAGTGGTAAGCATGGGATCACTGGCCACAGCCCGCTGGCCGTTGGTGAAACCACATATACTGATATCCTGCGGCACACGGTAGCCCATACGCTTGGCCGTATACAGAATACCGATGGCAGTGTCGTCGTTGACAGCAAAGAAAGCATCGGGGACGTTTTCCTGAGAAAGGAGCTCAGGAGTAATGGCCTCAGCGTCGGAGCGGTTATCACAAATGCGGAAGAACTTTTCCTCGGGTTGCAATCTGTTTCGCAACAACGCGTCACGGTAACCATTGTATCGGTTCTTACTGATCTCCATCGTCATCGGCGAACCATAAAAAGCAATACTCCGGCAGCCACGCTCAATCAGATAGCTCACCGCATTGAAGGCCCCCTGATAATCGTCAACGACCACGCGGTCACAGTTGATGCCTGTACAAATGCGGTCGTAGAAAACTAAAGGCATGTGTTGATCAAGGATACGCTGGAAATGCTCATATCTGACGGTGTCCTTCGCTTCAGAAACGATAACCCCACAAACACGATTTTCCTGATAACGCTTACAGATGAGCTCCTCGTGCTCAAACTGGTCAAGGCTCTCGCTCACCATCATAGTGTAGCCCCGCGACATAGCCTCTTGGTTAATGCCACTCAACACTGAAGAAAAATAGAAATGTTCAAACTGGGGCACAATAACACCAATCACCTTAGAAGGCCTTACGGAACTGTTGCGCAAGCCCTCAGCAAGGACATTGGGAAAATAGTTGTGCTCCTTGGCATAAGCTTTGATCTTCTCGCGTTGCTCCGCACTGATACGCGGACTGTCTTTTAGCGCCCGCGACACCGTGGCAACCGATACTCCAAGAGTAGTGGCGATATCTCGCATTGTTATTGTAGAGTGTACCATGTGGAATGAGCTATTAACATGCAGCTTTCAGGCATTTACCTCATATTGATTGTTGCACTGCAAATTTAAGTCTTTTTCTAAGTACTAAAAAGAAAATAATGCAAAAATATTGATATAAGTCATGCAAACGTTTGCATAGATCATTTGAAAGCCTGTTCATTCCTCTCTCATGCTTTGCTTATCGTCAAATACGATCGAAGCATTTATGATATTTAATAAAAAACAATAATAAAGTGGTAACATTCGTGGCCATTTGTTTCTGTATAAAGACTATAACTTTGTACAATATATTTAAAATCAGCTAATCATCCTAAAGAGAAAACAGATGGATCAAAAATTCCTCTATACGCCGACAAGTAAAGTGAACGTGATATTGGAGATAAGACCCGTATGGAAGCTACGATGGCAGACACGCCTCCAGGCCCAGAAGCCGAAGCTATCCCACTGTCAACGGCTCAGTTTATACCGCGGGCTTCGGGAGAGTGGACATGAGCCTTGCCCACGAATTCTGGAAGTTTGACGCAAAGACGGGGGCGCTTAACCTCACCGACAAGCACTCTGCATACACGGCCGGTTATCCCATGCGCGGCCACATATGATATCTGTTCAGCACCGTTTGACTTCTGAATTTCGTTATAGTTTTGTTTGATACAGATATATGGTAACAAGGGGAGGTAACACATCTTTTGTATGATTTATCTGAATTCAAAGTTGTACCCAACATACAATAGAAAAGAGTATGCAGATAACTATTCAAAGAACACTATTCCTACCCTAAAAGAAGGGAAATACGAGGAATAGAATTGGATATTCTAAAATCTATCCTCCAAATAACATTGCAAAGATAGCACATCTCCCACTAATAACATACAAGAGTTATTGGCAAGCGCCTGATAAAAATGGTGAAGAAGTTAAAACATGATAAAGTATCGGCTGCAAAATGTTGATAATCAATAATGCTAACTTATTGTCACCAACAAACATGTCCGTACGTTATTGGAACATATTAGATTATTTCTTAATTTTGCGAACAGAATAAAAGGAAAGTAAACACTATGAGAGCTATTGTCATCAATAGATGCTGCAAAGCAGAGGATTTACGGGTGAGTGACATCCCCAAGCCAACAGCCCAGCCTGGTTGGGTCGTGGTAAAAGTATTTGCCGCAGGCATGAACCACTCGGAAGTGATCCTCCGCCTCTATGAGGCAGATGAGAGCTATATCAATACGCCTGTCGTCCCAGGAATAGAATGCGTAGGAGAAATTGAGGAATCATTGGATGCACAGTTCCATAGAGGCGATAGGGTTGTTGCTCTGATGGGTGGTATGGGCAGGTCGTTCAACGGTGGCGATGAAGAATATGCCTTGTTACCTGTCTCTCATGTTTTCAAGGTTGATACCGATATGGACTGGCTCTCTCTTGCTGCCGTACCCGAGAGCTATTTCACGGCTTATGGCTCACTGACTAAAGCCTTGTTACTGAAAGAGAACGACACGCTCTTAGTGAGAGGCGCCACAAGTACGATCGGACAGGCTGCCGTTCAGCTCGGCAAGGCTTCGGGCGCTTACGTCATCGGTACGAGCCGCAAAGAGAGTGCATTCGAGAAGATAAAGGCTTTAGGTGCAGATGAATGTACCATTGACGATGGCGAATTATCCACCAAACAACTCCAACGGAAACCCAATAAACTCCTTGAGCTGATAGGTGCCAAGACGCTCTTTGACAGTCTCCGCACAGTGACGAAGCGCGGTATCGTATGCAATACCGGCAATCTTGGAGGCGAATATGTGATCCGCAATTTTGACCCAATAAAATATGTGCCTTCCGGAGTCTGGTTGACCGGTTTTCATAGCAACTTCCCGACACAGGAAGATATGGATAACATATTCAGCCTCATAAAAAATCATCATATCAAGCCACAATACAATAAGGTCTTTACGCTCAACCAGATCGTAGAGGCTCATACCTTACTTGAGAAAGGTGGAGCCGGCGGCAAGATTATTCTTAAAATAAGATGATCCAAAAGATCATATAACTATCCTTTATATTAACTATTAAAACTTTAAGATTATGTTGAAGAATTTGTTTGCAGTAAAACTGCAGGAGAAAGCAGGTGAGAAACCGTCTGCTTGTGGTGCTGGTAAGAAACCATCCGCTTGTGGCGCTGGTGAGAAACCGTCCGCTTGTGGCGCTGGTGAGAAACCGTCCGCTTGTGGCGCT
>ERZ772881.722-NODE-722-length-34857-cov-3.483104_pt1 | contig 34857 bp, 50 predicted proteins | sample MGYA00580581_ERZ772881 | MGnify/ENA primary metagenome ERZ772881 (study PRJEB29015, sample SAMEA2737668) | human gut metagenome | biome: human gut; feature: human-associated habitat; material: faeces | place: China | collected 2012 ...
GAGGATAGTGCGGGTTAAAAGAACGAAGGGTCACAGTATCTTCATCAATACTGATTTTCTTAACAAATCCTTCTTCGTCATCAACAATGACAACCATAAGAGTATCTGTTTCGGGAGGTGTATCCTTTTTAACCAGCACTAAATCGTGATCGTCTAAGACTGGCGACATACTATCTCCGTCAACTTGTAACCAGAAACAATCATCACAGTCATATTCGGGGTCAACTTGTTCATATCCCAATGCTTCTTGCTGAGCGATGACACCTTTTCCTGCGGACGCATGACCGAAAATAGGTCGCTTGCAATTCTTTTCATAAGGTTCGGTGGTCAAACCAACAGAGGACAAGTGAAAGAGAGGGTCGTCAGTTTCGCCTTTCAAATAGTCAGCCGTTGTTCCAAGATTGATAGCAAGAGTTTTTAAGTCTTCATCTGAAATCATGCGGTCAGGCTTTTTATCTACATCGTTCAAATAATACTTGGGGCGGTTGATAAGTTTGCAAATATAGGTGACGCTTTTCCCTTGTTGTTTGGCTAAATCTCTAATACGGCTTGTGTTCATAAGTACCTCCTTCAAAAAATATCCTACTTTTTTAGGACTTGCTATTGACAATCCTACAAAGGTAGGATATACTTTGGATTGTGAACAAGAGATTTTGACAACAAAAACCCGACCCCCGAAAGGTTTTCTTTTTTCGGCGGTTGCTGTGGTCAATGGTTTAATTGTCTGGCAAGTAAATTGTACCATTACGCCCGCTGGTTGTCAATAAATATTGTTCTCAATTCAAAGAAAGGAGAGGTTTTGTGAAAGAGCGTGAGAAAATTCGCTATCGCCTGAGCGTCAATCACCTGTCGTTTGCATGGTTGATTGATATGCTCCGAAAGCGGGGTATTGAAACGAACGGCCCTGTCCTGAGTGCAATTCTCGCAGGGACTCGTAACGGCCCTTCTGTGGACAAGATCATCGCTGAGTCTATCGACATTCTGGACTGGTACGAGCGGCAGATCGGCGGTGTGTCATGAGCGACAGTGCATTTGCCCCGGAAGTGCGAGGACAGGCCAAAGCGTTCAGCTCACTCCTTGCTCGATCTGTCCGAGAGTTTTTCAAGGACGAAGGGAACCGCAAGCAGTTTGAGAGCTGGTACGAGCAGAAGTACGGAACACCGTATCAATGGAAACCTATGGTTTGGAGGAACAGATAATGAAAAAGGTATTTGGAGTATTGGCATTTCTCTCGTTTTTCTACCTGTTGGGTGTCGTTGGTGCGGTAGAGCAAGACACAATGGCTCTCGGCACAGGCATGGTTCGCATGGGTATCGGCCTTGGCTGCTTCTGGTTGTTCTGTGAACTGTCCGGTGCGTTTTATCCTGACCCGCCGAGAAAAAGAAAGAGCCGCTGACGGAACTGGTACTTCCATCAACGGCAAGCGTAAAAGCTCAATCTGATTATATCAGAACCTATTGTTTTGTAAAGGAGAACTTTATGAATAGCACGATTGCGAAACTCGCTTACGAGTTCGAGAAGATGGAGAAAACCATCACTTCTCAGAAGAAGATGATCGAAACCCTCATGCCTACGGGCTATGTCGATACCGATACCGTCAAACTTCACCTCAACTCCGTATATGGTGTCATGTTCGGCGGTCGCCCTTCCCCGAAGCGCTGTAAGTTGGAGGACTGTTCTTGGGACGAGATCAATATGTATTCCTCCTTCGGTCTTGCCGACAAGATGTTCGAGGTCGGTGACACCAAGAAATTCCGTCTGGCTGACGGCTCCTACCTGACTGCCCGTATCATCGGGTTCAACCATGACTACGCTGAGAACGGCAGTCTGACCCATATCACCTTTGAAACCGTGGAAACCCTTGACGGTGACATTCCCATGAATGAGAAGTTTACCAACGAGGGCGGCTGGGACGCTTCCTATCTCCGTGCCAAGCTCAACGGCAACTTCTTCGAGAAGCAGCTTCCCGCTGATTTGAAAGTGGTCATCAAGCCTGTTGTGAAAATCACTGCCAAGAGTGGTAAGAACGAAATGCTGGTTCCTTCCGTTGACAAGTTGTTCGTTCTTTCTGAGCAGGAGGTCTTCGGTCGCAAGATTTATTCCTGCGGTGGTGAGGGTAAGTGGTACGAATGGTACAAGCGAGAGAATACGCCCTATGGCAAGTGCAAGCAGAATGGTGAGAGGGATTGGAGATGGGAGCGTTCTCCTGATTCCGGCACTACCAACGGCTTCTGTTGTGTGAACGGCAACGGCAGCGCCGGCTATAACGTCGCCAGCGACTCCCGTGGCGTGTCCTTCGGCTTCTGCATTTGATCGGGTATCTCGTAAATCCCGCCCCGTCAGGGGCGGTGAAAGGAGTGAAAACATGAATGTCAATCGCAAGGTTGGCACTGGCTTTGAAAGAGACTTATGCCTGAGCCTGTCGGGTTGTGGCTTTTGGGCGCACAATCTCGCTCAGAACAGTCAAGGTCAGCCGTTCGATGTGATTGCGGCTCGAAACGGTGTCAGCTATCCCATTGACTGTAAGGATTGTTCCAAGAACATTTTCAAGATGGAGCGTATTGAGGAAAATCAGTTTTCCGCTATGACGCTCTGGAAAGATACCGGGAATGGAGAGGGCTGGTTTGCAATTAGGTTGATAACCGGTGAAGTCCGATTTATCTCCTTCTCTACGCTTTTGGAATTGTCCGTTTTTCGAACTGTGCTGTCCGCCAACGAGATTAGGCGATACGGTATCACACTCGGAGAGTGGGTGTCCCAATGCAAGTAACTGTTGGCAATCAGCTCCGAATTGAAAACCCGTCTGAGCAGTTGCTTATATGGTGCAAGCGGAAACTCGTTCTCCCGAACCCGGAATACGCCAAGAAAGTCCGTATGCACTTTTGGGTCGGCAACACCCCTGAGAAGTTGTACCTGTTTCAATGGGACGGTGACACGCTGGTTCTTCCCTATGGTTGTCTGAATGATGTGTTGGCGATGGACGATTGTCACATGAAGGTCAATCTTCCCACACCGACCGAGGTGGACTTCGGTTGTACCATTCCGCTCTATGACTACCAAGTGGAAGCCAAGGAAGCCCTGATAACTGCCTACTATGGTATTCTTCAAGCCCCTGCGGGGTGCGGTAAGACACAGATCGGAATTGCTGTTGCGGCAGATACAGGTCGAAGGACACTCTGGCTGACTCATACACGGGATTTGCTCGTACAGAGCAAAAGCCGAGCGGAGCAGTACATGAGTCCTTCTCTGACTGGCACGATCACCGAAGGTAGGGTTCAAATCGGTAAGGCAATCACCTTCGCAACGGTACAGACCATGTGCAACCTCGATCTGAGTCAATACCGTGATGTTTGGGATTGTATCATCGTGGACGAGTGTCACCGTGTAGCCGGAACCCCAACCGCTATGACGCAATTCTCAAAGGTGCTGAACGCTCTGGCAGCTCGACACAAGTATGGCCTGTCCGCTACGGTTCATCGAGCAGACGGTATGATTGCCGCCACCTACGCTCTGCTGGGTGGGATTGCCTATCAAGTGCCGGAGGAAGCGGTGAAAGACAAGATCATGACCGTCAGCGTTCTACCCCGTGCCACACATCAAGGACTCAGCCGAGAGTTCTTGGACACGGACGGTACGATCATTTACGCTAAGTTGGTCAATTTCCTTGCTGACCGTTATCCTCGAAATGACCTGATTGCCGCTGATCTTGTGGCAAACCGAGATCACTACAATCTCATTCTCTCTGATCGGCTGACGCATTTGGAAATCCTGATGAATAGGCTTCCGCCCGACCTGAGAAAACAGGCAGTCATGATTGATGGGAAGATGACCACGAAGAAAGCCAAAGCTCTCCGAGAACAGGCCATTGAGGAAATGCGACAGGGGCGCAAGCGGTATTTGTTCGCCACTTACTCTCTGGCGAAAGAGGGGCTGGACATTCCCCGGCTCGATCGGCTGTACCTGACTACGCCGCAGAAAGATTACGCTGTAATAACTCAGAGCATTGGTCGTATCGCTCGTACTTTCGAGGGAAAGGGGGAACCTATCGCCTACGATTATGTGGACGATGGTATCCAGTACCTCGTGAGAAGTTACAAGAAGCGGTGTACCACCTACCGGAAAGCGGGGTGCAAGTTTATTGACGGAGAGAACTGATATAAAGGTTCTCGTTGCCTGCGAGGAAAGTCAAGCTGTCTGTATTGCATTTCGGCGTTTGGGGTATAAAGCCTACTCCTGTGACATTCAGGAGTGTTCAGGTGGACACCCGGAATGGCACATTAAAGTGGACGCTCTATTGTTACTTGGACGGTATCTGGTTTTCAAAACCGAAGACGGAAAAGCTCATTATGTTGAGCGGTGGGATTTGATAATTGCTCACCCGCCTTGCACTTTCATGAGTAATGCGGGAGCGTGTCGAATGTATCCCCGTAAGGGTCAAATTGATAAAGCTCGATTCCAAAAGGCGATGGAAGCCAAAGCGTTTTTCCTTCGATTTCTAAATGCTGACTGTGATCGAGTGGCTATTGAGAACCCCCGACCTCTCAAAATCGTTGAATTGCCAAAAGAAGATCAGCGAATACAACCCTATCAATTTGGAGACCCGTGGAGCAAACTCACCTATCTTTGGCTGAAAAATCTTCCGCCATTGGTTTACACCAATGTTCTTGCAGAATGGAAGCCCTTTGTTCCTGCCGGAACAGGCCGCAAGGCGGGAGGGGACAGCTACGGAGCAAGGATACCCCACAATTCCAAAGCCCGTTCAAAAACATTCCCCGGTATTGCGGACGCTATGGCGCAACAATGGGGCGCAGTATTAGGAGGTGATACCGCTGAACCTTGAACCTTTCATTTTCGACTGCGAGGTGTTTGCCTACGATTGGCTTTTTGTTTTCAAAAACAAGGTCACGGGGGAATATACCGAGATTTGGAATGACAATGAAGCGGTCGAACAGTTCATGACCCAAGAACCCCTGTTGGCAGGGTTCAACAATAAGCATTATGACCAATTCATTCTGAAAGCGGTTCTCTCAGGTTTCACGCCGGAGGAAATCAAGGCGGTCAACGATTTCATCATCGTTGGTGGTCACGAGGGCTGGGAGTACGCCCCTCTCCGTGACTGCGGGATTTTCTTCGATCAATATGACCTGATGGACGATTGCCAGATGGGGTTGTCCTTGAAAGCAATCGAAGCGCACCTCGGAATGGACATTCGTGAAACCACCGTTCCGTTTAACATCGACCGCCCTCTCACCGAGGAAGAAAAGCAGGAGGTTTCCTTCTACTGCCGCCATGATGTTGACGCAACCGACAGGTTGGACGATCTTCGTCAAGGCTATCTGTCCAGTAAGCTCACGCTGGGACATGAGAAGGGGTTATATCCTGCGAAAGCTCTCTACATGACTAACGCCAAGCTGACCGCTGCTTACCTTGACGCAGAGCAAAAACCGCACTATGACGAGCGGGAATATCAGTATCCGCCGAAGCTGCTTCGTCAGTATATTCCGCAGGAAGTGTTCGACTTCTTCGAACGGTTGAAGGACAAGAGTATTCCTGACGAAGTGGTGTTCAAGGAAAAGCTCGATCTGATGGTGGGCGGCTGTCCTTGCACCATCGCCTACGGTGGTATTCACGGGGCTATCCCGTGTTACCGAGAGGAAGCCACGGAAACTCGTACTATCCGCAACAAAGATGTTGCAAGCTACTATCCGCACCAGATGACCTTGAACGGTTATTGTAGCCGAAATATTCCCTCTCCCGATGTGTATGCCGCCACCATTGAGCGGCGTGTTAAGGCGAAGAGGGCTGGTGATAAGGCTACGGCAAACGCTTTGAAGTTGGTGCTGAACACCACCTACGGCGCTATGTTGAACCGTTACAACGACCTGTATGACCCGCTCATGGGGCGCTCGGTCTGTATCTCAGGCCAGTTGCAGTTGCTCGAAATGGCGGAACATCTTGTTCAGGACTGCCCCACCTTGAAGATTATTCAGCTCAACACCGATGGTATCATGGTCAGCCTTGATGACTGCGATGTTCCTATGTATCAGGAAATCACGCAGGAATGGCAGGACAGAACCGGCTTTGAGTTAGAGGAAGACCTTATCAAGATGATCTGTCAGAAAGATGTGAACAATTATGTCGAGGTTCCCTTTGAGGGCGACCCCAAAATCAAGGGTGGCGTTCTCGTTCGTGGAATTGCCCCGGCAGGAGCGTTCAACATCAACAACAATGCCTGCGTGGTTGCCAAGGCCGTCAAGGATTATCTGGCCTACGGTATTCCGGTCGAAGACACCATCATGAGTTGTGACCGTCTGCTGGACTTCCAGTTGGTCGCCAAGGCCGGGAGTAAGTATGGTGACGCTCTCCATGAGGTAGACGGTCAGATGGAGGTCGTACAGAAGGTCAACCGAGTCTACGCTACGGAAGATCATCGGTGCGGAACCCTCTACAAAATCCACCTTGGCACTGGCAATCCCGTCAAGATTGCTGGACTCCCTGCAAAATGTGTCGTAGACAACGACAATCACCTGACGATTGATGTAGTTGACCGTGACTGGTATATCCGGCTGGCACGGCGTTATGTCCGAGATTTTCTCGGAGAGAAGCCGCCCAAGCGAAATACTCGCAGAGTCAATTCCATCAAGAAAAAATTATTAGAAATGTTGGAGGTATAAATATGGCTACTACCAAGAAAGCCGCTGAAACTGCGGCGGTGGATTATTCCACCATGAATGTATTCCAGAAGTTACAGCTTGCCCGTGTGCGCTTCCTCGAAGCTGGTGTGGACAAGAGCGGCAAGCACATGAAGCTCGAATATAAGTATTTCGAGTTGGCGGACATTGTTCCCAAGGCCGAACAGATTTTCCTCGAAATCGGTTTGATGATGGTTCCGTCTATGTACGGCGACAAGGCGACCGCTCGTGTCTACAATGTCAATGACCGTGAGGACTACATTGACTTCGTGGCACCGTACACCCCCATCGCTCCTATCATGTCCAACGCTGGCAATCAGGTCACAAACGAAATGCAGGCGACCGGCAGCTCTATCACCTATATTCGCCGCTACCTGTGGCAGCTCGTTTTGGACATTGTGGAGCATGACAGTATCGACAGCGGCGAGTTTGACACGACTCCCGCCCCTTCCCCCACCGTCACGAAGAAGCCCCCTGTGACCACTGAACAGCGTCAGGAGATCAAGAAGGAACTGACCGGCGCTCCTGCTGGTGCGGCTACCGAGGAACAGGTCGGTACGCTGAAAAGTCTGCTGAAAAAGCTCATGGATATTGACGCAGAGCAGGAACAGTTCGTGCAGACCATCGCTATGAAGACCGAGGGCTTCTCCAAGATCGAAGCCGACAAGTGTGACGCTCTGATCGAGGGCGTGAACAATATGCTGGCTGGCTACGAAATGAAAACGGCGAAGGAGGGCTAAGGCATGATTGAAATTGATTGTCGCAAGTGCGTCAATGCAGACTTGGAAGCGGATTGCTGTAAGCTCTACGGTAACGACCCTGATACTGCTGTTCGGGAATGTGCCGCTGACGAATTTGTGAATTATAAGGAGGTAAACAAAAATGGAATGGCTTGACGGCAACAAAATCCAGATTATCCCCCCCAAGCGTCCGAAGAAGCTGACAGGTACTCGCTTCGCCACTATCCTCGGTCTGAACCCGTGGTCTACACCGTTCGAGATTTGGTGTGAAGTGACCCGCACCTATCAGAAGCCGTTCGAGGACACGATCTACACCATCGCCGGTAAGACCATCGAGCCTAAGCAGGCTGAGTACATGAAGCAGACCTACTTCATGAGCAATCTGGTCACACCGACCGACATTTGGGGCAAAGACTACTTCCGTCAGACCTACGGTGACTTCTTTAGGGAAAGCCCCGTTCTCGGCGGTATGTGGGACTACTTGCTCTATGGCAAAGATGGCAAGCCCACCACCGTCCTCGAAATGAAGACTTCCAAGCGTGTCGAGGACTGGAAGGACGATATTCCTGAGTATTACGCTTTGCAGGCGGCGTTGTACGCTTACCTTCTCGGCGTGGACGAGGTTATCATGGTCGCTTCTTTCCTCGAACCCAAGGATTACGACAATCCTGAGAAGTTTGTGTGTAGCGGTGAGAATACCATCACTCGTCCCTTCAAGGTGTCTGAGCGGTATCCTGACTTCGAGAAGAAGTATGTGAAGCCAGCCCTGAAATGGTGGAAGGACTATGTGGAGAGCGGCATTTCCCCCGCCTTTGACGAGCGCAAGGACGCTGAAATCCTGAAAGCTCTCCGTACCAACAACCTGTCTCCTGAAACGGATATGGCGGCGCTGGTCAAGGAAGCCGAAGACCTGAAAGCCAAGCTGGACGCTCACGCCGCTGATGTGGCTGAGGACGAGAAGCGGTACAAGGTCTTGACCGACATGATTAAGAAAGCCGCAATCGCTCAGTTCCGTGACGGCGACAAGAAGGTGTCCATCGCTGGCTCTGCCTATAATTGGGAAGTCAGCCGTACTTCCACAACGAAGATCGACAAGGACGCTATGAAAGCGGACGGTATTCTGGCGAAGTACACGACCACCGAGGACAGCTACCGCATTTCCCTGAAAGCCTTGAAAGAAGGTGCGTGAAGTGGCGCAGAGTATGCAGAGATTGAGCAAAGATGATTTGCTCAAACTTCTCGACCAGTATGCCAATGACGATTTTGTTGGGGTTTTGTTCACAGCAGCTCGTGATATTCACTCCGACCAGTCCACCATCTTCGTATTCTATGACAAAGTAACGGAGGTTTAATTATGAAATTTTCCAAGTTCGTGAAGTCCCTCGCCCCTGATGGCGGCGCTATCTACGAGTACATGGACGAACGCTGGCTTGCTTCCCCGTCCGTACTTATGCTCATTCCCGATGGTATCCGCAGCGTGACCGGGTACAGCAACGAGAAAATGCCTGACGGCATTGGTCGCCTGATTTCTCAGGTTGGTTGCACCGAGTACGCCACGCTGGTCAAGGCAATCATGCCTGAGCCGGACGGCGCAATCAAGGATTGTGTCCGTATCTTCGCCACGCAGAATAGCACCATGACCCTTCCTATCACCAATGATGACTGGTCGCTGATCGAGAAGTCTGACTTCTGCGAAATTCTGTACGCTTACGATCTGGAAAGCGATAAGAGCGTACCGAAAGCCCTGCTGGTCAAGCAGTACGCCAAGTACCCCGATGATGAAGACCAGTTGGTAGGTATCATCTTCCCCTGCGAGTATGCAGAACAGCTCAATTTCCACACCATAAAAGAAGTATGAGCGTTTGTGGTGGTTGCCCCATCTATTACAATGAATATTTCGGTGTTTATTGTGGAGGTGGGTGCTTAGGTCAAAGCGCTTGTGCCGAAAACCTAATAACTCTCGTTGCTAATATAGCAGACACTATTACAAGATCAAGAAAGGACGATAAAACAATGGCTAAAATCGGACTCACCGAGGGTTTCACCCTCATTCCCGAAGGTACTCATGTCTTTCAGATTACCGATGTGAAGTACAAGGAAGACTTCGGCAAGCTGGAAGTCTATATGCAGACACAGACCGGCAGTAAGCACATCGAGCGCTTCTCTCTGCTGAAATCTGATGGCTCTCCCAACGAGGGTGCATACAACGCTTTCAGCTACTTCGCCAAGACTGCCCTCGGCAATTTCGACCTGACAGAGATCGACCACACTGACCTGATTGGTCATTTCATCGAGTGCGATGTGGAACATGATGTTCAGGAGAATAAGAAGAAGCCCGGACAGAGCATTACCTTCGTCCGTCTGGCCGATAAGCGCCCCTCTGAGGGCTGGGGCGGCGCTGGCAATACGGTTACTACCCCCGCTGCTAAAACCGCTCCTGCGGCTTCTCAGGCCGCTCCTAAGACCCCGATGGATTTGGCAGCTCTCCTTGGCTGATACCGAGTGCGAGGGAGGGCTAATTTGAAAGGCTCTCCCTCGCCAATGGTATGTTGAAAACTATGTTGAAAGTGAGGATAAGCTACAATGGCAGAAGCCTATATTTGTTCGCTCTCCAAGGTTCAGCGTCATGCTGAAATCTGCAAAGAGATCAACAAGCTCTATGAGCGCAAGAACCATGACTACGGTGACAGCTTTCACCAGACCTTTGTTGAAGAAGGAATGGCGATGGCTCGTATCCGGTTGGGAGATAAGTTCAGCCGCTTTAAAACCCTCTCCCGTGGCGGTGAGCAGAAGGTCAATGACGAGTCTATCCGAGACACCCTGATTGACCTCGCCAACTACGCCATTATGACGGTGCTGGAAATGGAGGTCGCTGATGACACTGAATGAATATCAGGTACTCGCCTATCGAACGACCAACCATGAGCTGACCAATCAAGGTCTTATCGAAAATGGGGTCATGGGTCTATGTGGCGAAGCGGGTGAGTGTATCGACCTCGTGAAAAAATCCTTGTTTCAGGGTCACGACCTTGACCGTGAAAAACTCATTGACGAGCTGGGTGATGTTCTCTGGTACGCCGCACAGTTGGCAACCGGCTTAGATGTGGGCTTAGATGTTGTTGCACAGTACAACATCAATAAGCTCAAAGAGCGTTACCCTGACGGGTTCGACAGCGAAAAGAGTATTCACAGAAAGGAGTACGAAAATGTCTGACTGCTTCTCCAAGTCCGAAGTGACCGATTTTCTGAACTTCATGAAGCTGCCTGACGGAACCTCTGTTGTTTCCGATGACATGATGGAGTACCTGATGGCCTACGGCTTCTTTACTGCCCCTGCTTCCACCAAGTACCACGGCAATTACGAGGGCGGTCTTCTGAACCACTCCCGCATGGTCACGGAGTACCTTTTGGCGCTCACTCAGGCCAATCATCTGATCTGGCGCAAGGCTCGTTCTCCCTTCATCGTGGGTATGTTCCATGACCTGTGTAAGATCGACCAGTACCGCCATTCGGTAACAGGCCACATTGAAGAATTTAATGGTGGAAGCACACCAATCTATGACGAACAGGCATGGGAGTACAACCCCGACACCCTTCTGAAAGGCCACGGCGATAAGTCCGTCATGCTTCTCTCTCAGTTCTACACACTGACTGATGAAGAAATCATGTGTATCCGCTATCACATGGGTGCTTTCACCGATAAGTCCGAGTGGAACGATTACACCAGAGCCGTCCGCCAGTATCCGAATGTGCTGTGGACGCACCAAGCCGATATGCTGGCAAGCCATGTTGCGGGGGTGTGAAGTATGTATATTCCAACGGTTTCTTTTGATTTCGATGGCGTAATTCATTCCTACCGAAGCGGGTGGAAGGGTGCCGCTGTTATCCCCGACCCTCCCGTAGAAGGGATTAAAGAGGTCATTGAACAACTCATAAGCGATGGTTTATGTGTGGTCATCTGTTCTTCTCGTGCGGAGTCCTTTGAAGGACAGGCGGCGATTGCTGAATGGCTGAAACACTACGGGTTCCCGATGGTGCAAATTCAAGCGAGAAAAGTTCCCTCCATCGTTCATGTCGATGACCGTACAATCTGTTTCGATGGCAGAGCAAACCACCTCTACGAACAGATTATCAACTTTAAGCCTTGGTATGAAAGGGAGGGAATGTGATGGGAAATGTTAATTGCCTGCGTTGCCACTTTAGGCATGAGGATAACGGGAACTGTACTGCGGTCGGCGGGTTCTGCACGGCGGTCCAGGCGGCGCACTGCCCGCTGCTGCGTCAGTATTTAGACACGGGCATGACGCCAGAAGCGTTTCAATCTTTTGTTGTGTTTTTTCAGGATTTAATTGGAAACCAAAAAGCCAGTGAGGCACTGGACAGGTTCCGCCAGTTGGTAAAAGCCGACAGAGACGGGCGGCTGGTGGTACCGCCGTGCAAGGCGGGAGATACGTTGTATGAGGTTACAAGTCGAAAAACCATAAGCGAATACCGAGTAAAGGCAATTCGCGTGGAATTGTTTTGTACATTCATTGAATGGGATATTGTAGCCGGGTTTGTTGATAAATCCATTTTCGGCGTACCGGTTGATGAAATCGGCAAGACTGTGTTTCTCACCCGCGAAGAGGCGGGGAAAGCATTGGAGGAGATGAAGGATGGCAACGGTTAAGTGTGCGTTTGGCAAGAGAGGGCGTCCGTCCCACGAATGGAACGACGGCAAGAAAGACCGTATCTACTGCCTCGGATGGGTTGACCCCATGACGGATGCCCATTTGCCGGAGTGCGTAGTTTGCCCTGATTTCGTGGACAAGGCACAGGATGACTTAGAAGCGTTTTATGGGAGGGCTGACCATGGCTGAATACATTAAACGGGAAACTGCCGTAAGAGCGGTGATGGCGGCGAAATGGGTGGACGGTTCCGACGGTGCCATGGCAATGGAGATTGTTGCCTCGCCAGCAGCCGCCGACGTGGCCCCAATCGAAGCACTGGAACGCCTGCGGGACGAGATGTGCGCGCAGGACCTAATCACCATGGAGGGGCTGAGAAAGCTGAACACATTGATTTGGAAATACACAACGGTGCATGACGGAGGTGCTGGCAATGGCTGAATACATTAAACGGGAAACGGCGGTGAAAGCTGCGAATGAGTGGGTAAGCGAGGCGTGCATGGCGCCCGTGATGCGGGTAAGCCGGTTGCTTGATAAATTGCAAAAAGTGCCCGCTTCCGACGTGGCCCCGGTGGTGCATGCACAGTGGATTGAAGATGGGAGCGGAATTATTATCTGCCCAGAGTGCAAACGGGGATATAATCTGATCGCTAAATATACCCACTATTGCCCTAACTGCGGTGCGAAAATGGACGGAGGTGCTGGCAATGGCTGAATACATTGGACGGGACGCCGCAATCGAGGCTGCGAAACACGCATGGGCAAAGGGGCTTGAGCCGTCACAGTATATTGAGGTTCTGCCATCTGCCGACGTGGCCCCGGTGGTGCGGTGCGAGGACTGTGTACACTGGGATGATGACCCCGATACTTATGGGGCAGATGACGGCCCGAAAGGCAAATGTATGAAATCATTTGAAACGATGTGCGCAGATGACTTTTGCAGCCACGGCGAGCGCAGGGAGGGCACCGATGGGTAAGACATCAGGGATGCAGCGGTACGCGGAGCAGTACGCACAGGCAAAGGTTGAGGCGACCCAGCGGATGATCTCGCAGTACATGATCGACACCCTGCAAATGACGCTCCACCAGACGGAGGGCTGGGGGTATGAGCGCATCATGCGGCTGACGGAGGCATGGGAGCAGACCCAAAAGGAGTACACGCCCGCCCTCAACTCCGGTGACCCGGCAGCGGACGTGATGCAGGAACACATGGACAGGGTGATGGCGCAAATTATTGGCGGAAAGCGGGAGCTGCTTCCATTTACGGAGCGCTACCCGGAGCTGAGGAAAGTCAGATACGGAGGGGTGAGTAATCTAAATGGGAAAACGAAAGGATGAGATAAATTGTTATGATACAGCCGAGCAAATAAAGGCTTGCCTTGAATGCAAAAAAGCGGAGTGCACAGACTGCATTTTTGCGCAAAAGCATTATGATGCAGAAAGAAAGCGATTAGAAAGAAGAAAGTTGAAAAAAGCGGCTGCTAAAGCAGGAAAACAGTAAATATAGGTTTGCGATTGTGCAAATAAATATGAGAAAATGGAGATGTAGGGGAAGCCACCAACCTACACCTCCATTTTTCATCCTTTCCTCCTGACCCCGGCGGAGTGCCGGGGACTATATGCCGCACGCTTGATGCACCCCACTAATCAGGGGCGGCGGGTCGCACCCGCCATGCGACAGGACCCCTCGCACCTCTCAACGATGTGGCCCAGAGGGGACATTTGCAGACGGAAGCTGGGCGGGAACAGCTCCGGGCAGAGTTTCGGGTTCGTGGGTTCAAATCCTACCGTCTGCGCCAAAACGAAAAACCGCTGCTGAAAGTGCGGCTGCGTACCATGTTTGGCTCGTGGAGAGCCGGACACGCAAGATGTGTATGCCCTTTGGGGCGGGTAAAGTCTGCTATGTAAGGCCAAGGGGTGGGGGCTGGTAGCAAAACGAAAGGGAGTGAGCGCATGGCTGGCGGAGCGCCAAGAAAATGGAAAAGCGTAAAGGCAATGCAGGAAGCCATTGACGCTTACTTTGAAGCGTGCAAAGGGGAGCCGATCATCGGAGAAGACGGATTACCCATGTGCGATAAGTATGGGCAGCCGATCATCATCAACGGCAAACCGCCGACGGTCACGGGGCTGGCGCTGTCGCTTGGGTTTACCGGGCGGAAGCAGCTCATCGATTATCAGGGGCGGGAGGAGTTTTGTAACACGATTACGCGAGCAAAGGCGCGTTGCGAAGAGTACGCCGAATCCAGGTTGTATGATAGAGACGGTGCCAACGGCGCGAAATTCTCGCTTGGCTGCAATTTCGGCTGGCGTGAAGTAAGCGAGACGAAAATCAGCACTGACCCCGTAAAGGTAGTTATTGATGTCTGAAATCCGGCTGTCAGAAAAGATAGGCCCTGCATTTTATGGCGTAGCGCGGGACGTTTTTCAACACGGTCATACACATTACGATGAGAGCGGGGGGCGTGGGTCCCTCAAATCCTCGTTTGTGTCAATCATTGTGCCGCTGCTGTTAATCCGCAATCCCGGAACTCATGCGCTGGTGCTGCGTAAGGTGGCAAATACCATCCGTGACAGTGTGTACGCACAATATATGTGGGCCATTGGCGAATTGGGTATGACTGCGTTTTGGGAAGCCAAGGTGTCCCCCATGGAACTGATATACAAGCCTACCGGGCAAAAAATAATGTTTCGGGGTGCTGATGACCCAATGAAGATTAAGTCCATCAAAGTCCCGTTTGGCTATATTGCCGTGACACACTTTGAGGAAAAAGACCAGTTTGCGGGGCGGGCGGAGATACGTACTATCTTGCAGTCTACCATGCGCGGCGGGGACAAGTATTGGAATTTTGAAAGCTACAACCCACCGATAAGCCGTGATAACTGGGCCAACAAAGACAGCTTGGAAGAACGCGCTGACCGTCTGTGCCACAAGTCAACGTATCTGCAAGCTCCTCCTGAATGGCTGGGGCAGCAGTTCCTCGATGAAGCAGAATACCTCAAAAAGACAGATGAACGAGCGTATCAGCATGAATACCTTGGCATTCCGGTAGGCACTGGCGGCAATGTGTTTGAAAACCTCGAATTGCGGGAAATCACTGACAATGAAATTTCGCATTTTGACCGCATTTATCAGGGTGTTGACTGGGGCTGGTATCCTGACCCCTTTGCTTTTATCCGGCTGCATTATGACAGCGCACGCGAAACGATTTTTTTGATTGACGAAATATATCAAAACAAACTCACAAACGAAGCAAGCGGAAGTATGATTAAAAGTCGCAATTATATGGACGCATATATCACTTGTGACAGTGCGGAGCCAAAAAGCACAGCAGATTACCGCGCAATGGGGTTGTCAGCAAAAGAGGCCGTTAAAGGCCCCGGTTCCGTTGACTACGGGATGAAGTGGTTGCAGCGGCGGAAAATTGTTATTGACCGTAAGCGAACGCCAAACGCATATAACGAATTTGTAAATTACGAATACGAGCGAAACAAAGATGGGGACATCATAAGCGGCTATCCTGACGCAAATAATCATTTGATTGATGCTACAAGGTACGCTTTGGAGCGAATTTCCCGTCGGATGGGAGTTATCGCATGAGCAATGCAATCATTCAGAAACTAAATCAGTTGGGCTATGCTACAATCCCCGAAGCGTTTTACAGCAAGGTAGCGGAGTGGAAAAGCTGGTATCAGGGAAATGTGAAAGGGTTTCACAATTACCGCGTTCGCAATGGTGAGAGCATGGTCAACTGCAAGCGTTATTCCCTTGGCATGGGGAAAAAGCTATGCGAAGATTGGGCTAACTTGCTCATGAACGAGAAAGTGCAAATCACGCTGGAGGGGAAGAACGAACAGGCGTTTATTGACCGCGTTTTGACGGAAAACAATTTTACAGTCAAGGCTAATGAGATGCAGGAAATGAAGTCTGCTCTTGGCACAGTGGCGTATATCCCCCGTGTTGTGGGGCAAGAAGTCAACGAAAGCGGCGAAATCGTCCCCGGAAACGCCTCCGGTATTGTGCTGGACTATGTAACGATTGAAAACATTTACCCGCTGGCATGGCAGAACGGTTATATCAGCAAGTGCGCTTTTTCGTCTGTAGTGACGCGGAGTGGGCATGATTATTTGTACTTGCAAATTCACCATAAAGAGGATAGCGGCGAATACATCATTGAAAACCGCATTTATCGGTATGACAATGAGCAGCTTGCGGATGAAACCTTGACCAATGTTAAAGGCTTTGAGCGCATTCCGCCTGTTGTGCATACCGGCAGCGACAAGCGGCAGTTTGTGATTGACCGGCTGAATATTGCCAATAACTACGATTACTTGCTGCCAACTGGCATTTCCGTATATGCCAACGCTATTGACGTATTGCAGGGCGTAGACATTGCATACGATAGCTATGTCAATGAGTTTAAGCTCGGCAAAAAGCGCATTATGGTAAAACCGTCTGCGGCAAAGTATCTTGACGGACAACCTGTGTTTGACCCCGGCGATGTGGCATTTTACGTGCTGCCGGAAGATGTATCGGACGGAGCTGTTATAACGCCGATTGATATGACGTTGCGGACAGCGGAGCACAACACCGGCATTCAGGACCAGCTTAATATCCTTTCCAGCAAGTGTGGATTTGGCGAAACCTATTACCGCTTTGATGGTGGAAGCGTGGCAACGGCGACGCAGGTAATCAGCGAAAACAGCACCATGTTCCGTACCATCAAAAAGCATGAAGCGGTTTTAGAGCAGGCGCTAACAGAGCTTTGCCGGATTCTTCTGCGGCTTGGCAATACCGCAATGAATGCCGGGCTGGATGAAAACGTAGAAATCAGCATTGATTTTGATGATAGCATCATCGAAGATAAAGCGACTGACTTTTCCCGCGATATGCAGCTTTTGCAAGCGGGTATTATGAACGATTGGGAATTTAGAGCCAAATGGATGAACGAGGACGAGGAGACTGCAAAGGCGGCGCTGCCAAAGATGCAGGACATGGTAACGGAACAGCAACAGGAGGTGGAGTAATGGGCGGCAGAGGTGGAACCGGTGGCGGCATTGGGAGTCGAAACGCATCTTCTCCCGATTACAAAAACTCATACAATATCGAAATGGAGAACGCCCGTAGCTTTGAAGCTGCGTTTGCTATTGAAAGCGGCGCGACCAAAGAGACAACCGGCTATCAGATGTATGTCCACCAAGATGTTACCGGAAGAAGTCTGATTGCGGATACTCGCAAAGACATCGATGCACTAAAACGCGATTTGCGAGAGGCAAACCAAATGGGAAAGTCTTACGGTATGTCTCAAGCGTCCATTGATGGCATGAAAGCCGCATTGCGCGAGAAAATTTCTTTGCAGGAACGGGCGGTTACTGCTATGGAAGGCGCACGAGCAGAGTACGAAAGGTACAAACGGCAAGCGTCGGCAGGAAATGCAAAAGCAAAGAGGCGCGGCGGACAATGGATGTAAATGGAGAGATAATTCATGGGTGGACGCGGCGCAAGCAGCGGTATGAGCGTAAAGGGCAAGCCTTACGGTAGCGAGTTCAAGACGATTATCAAAGAGAGTAATATCAAGTTTGTCAAGGCGGTTGACGGTGCGCAGAAAACGCCAATGGAGACAATGACAAGTGGTCGCGTGTATGTAACGCTCAACAAAAGCGATAACATCAAAGCAATTACATACTACGACACTAAGAACAAGCGCATAAAACAAATAGATATTGACAGGCCGCATGATAAAGTTTCCCCGCATACCCACCACGGATATATACACAATGAAAACGACGGTGCAAAGGGATACGCGAATCTAACGCCAACCGAAAAGAAAATGGTTGAGCGAGTCAAAAAAATATGGTACAATCGGCGTAGCAAGTAGTGGTGTAATGGCAGCACACTTTGTTTGAGGAAGTTCCGGTTTGATTCCGGGCGCTTGCTATGCCGTAAGGTACAGGAATGTATCTTGCGGCATTTTTGTTTGCTGGGGGCTATATGATTAACTTTGAAAATCTCGACAAGTTCACATTCCACGGCGTTGGGAGGTACGATATTCCACAAATTGAGCCGGTCAAGGAGTACCCACAAGGCGAATTTATCCCGGTAAACTACCACTACGCGGAAAAGAATCCAGCGAGTAAGATTGTCCATTTCTTCGTGGATGATTACCAATTCATCCGCCATTGGAACACGCCGGATAAATACATCAAGAAGCTGTCGCAGTTTGCGGCGGTGTGCGCGCCGGACTTCTCCACTTACACAGATATGCCGCTGGCGATGCAGATATACAACCATTACCGCAAGCACTGGTTGGCGGCATACTGGCAAATGCACGGCATGACGGCATATCCCTCTATCTCATGGAGCGATGAGAGCAGTTACGATTGGTGCTTTGACGGTGAGCCTGTCGGCGGGGTGGTGGCTGTCAGTTCAGTAGGCACACAGAAAAACAAGGAAAGCAAGCGCCTTTTTCTGCGCGGCTACGAAGAAATGATGAAACGGCTATCGCCGGAATGGGTGATATTTTACGGCAAAGTGCCGGAAGAATGCGACTGGAACGTAATTAGGGTAAAACCACATTATGACGATATTGTGAAACGGAGGAAGGCTAAATGGGCGGACGCGGCGGAAGCGGACTTGGAACGTCAGTAAGAAACAGCAAAAAAAGCTCTGTTTTTGGGAGCGAAGCCCCGTTAAAAGTGGAAACGCGCTATATTGAAGGGCGCGGCTTTATGCGTGGCAGATATGATGACACGGTATTGCAAGCGGTTGACAAAGAGAATGGTGCTGTTGAGCTGGTTTATGCACAGGCGGACAGCTACAATAAAACCGCAAAGACCAACAAAACCAATTATGTCACGTATACGCTTGACCACGGTTTTGTAAATAGTTCTCCGCATAATATCAATTTTGAGAAAATCACCTCATTTTCCGGGCAAACTTACCAAGTAAAAGATGAGCTGAAAAAGCGCGGATATAAATTTAGAAACGGGTCATGGGTAAAAGAATAAAATATCCGTTTCAGCCAGCTTTGTTGGACGCTCTCCCTGAAGAATTGGCCGAACTGTATCGCAGCCTTGAAGATAACTTACTGACGGAGATATGTTCCCGGCTCAAATTGCGGGATGAGCTGAACGAAGTCACGGCGCAGGACATCCGGGCGCTGCGGTCGCATGGCATTGACCTAACAGAAATAACAAAGGCTATTAGCAAAACCACGGGAATTAGCAAACAAAAGCTAAATAAGCTGCTTGATGATGTGGTGGAGCGTAACCAGAAGTATTATACAGAGGTCATTGACCTTGCACACGTTACGCAGCCGGAAACGCTGGTAGACGCGGCTACAATAGCGGCTATTAAGGCACAGACACTTGATACGCTGCACAATTTAACCGCGTCTATGGGCTTTCTGGTAGACGCTGGGCAGACAATGCTCCCGCCCGCCAAAGCGTATCAGTGGGCGTTAGATAACGCGGCCATGCAGATTGAGAGCGGCGCAATAAACTACAATCAGGCCATATCAAGTGCCGTTAGACAGCTTGCAGATAGCGGGATAAAGGTAGTCGATTACGAGAGCGGAGCGCGCAGCAACATTGATACAGCCGTTCGCAGGGCCGTGATGACGGGGGTAAACCAGCTCAACCGTGAATATTCCCGGCAATCAATGGACTTTTTGCAAACTGACCTTGTTTTAGTTTCTGCTCACGCGGGGGCAAGAGACATTGATGGGCCAAAAGGCTTTGAAAACCACAAGAAATTTCAAGGCAAGATTTATCGCTGGGCGGAGTTTACAAAGAAATGTCCCAATGCCTCAAAAAAAGAATACCCGGACTTTGAAAAATCGTGCGGCATTGGCGATGTGCAAGGTATCTTAGGTGCAAACTGTCGGCATACATGGTCCCCATTTGTGGAAGATGTTATGGAGCCGACATACACGGAAGAACAGCTTGCTCATATTGATGATGGGCTGGGCTGTACATTTGACGGAAAGACATACACGGCATACGAAGCCACTCAGATGCAGCGTCGCGTAGAACGCCAAATCATCAAGCAGAAACGGCTTGTGAAAGCGTACAAAGCAAGCGGGCAGGAAGATGCGCGTATCACAGCAAACGCCAAATTACGCCGCCTGAACGCCAAATACAAGGCTTTCAGCAAGGCGGCTGGATTGCCAGAACAACGGGAAAGGACAAAGGTTCAGTATGATTGATGACAAGCTAAAAGCAGCAATCGAAAAGGCCCTTTCTGCCGGTTGCCGTGTACAGCTAAAGCAGATGAAAGACGGAAATGTAAAGGCGCAAATTATTGAGGCGAAAGACATAAAAAAGCAGAATTAGCCTTACTTTTAAGCCTTGATATGGTAAAATAATAGCAAGTAAATATTACACACAGCGCAATAGAGCGCGTGGAAGTGGCACGATGAGCCAACTACTGAGATTTTCTCGGTGGTTGGCTCTTTTATTTTGCCAAAACTTGCCGAGAGGCGTTAAACCGCTGGGCGACGGCCCAGAAAATAAACGGAGGTAAAAAGCATGAGCGAACCTACCCCTAATCCCAATCCAAACCCGGCTCCCGCGCCGGAGACTCCTCCTGCAAAGACCTTCACGCAGGAAGAAGTGGACGCCATGATTGGCAAACGGCTTGCAAAAGCAATGAAGGGCATTCCCAGCGAGGAAGAAATCACCGCATACCGCACATGGAAAGACAGCCAGCAGACCGAGCAAGAGCGTCAGGCGAAACGCGACAAAGAGTTTGCGGACAATAAAGCTGCCCTTACTGCCGCGCAGGCTGAAATCGAGCAAATGAAGCGCGACAAGTACGTTTTGAGCAAGGGACTGACCGGGGACGATGCGGAGTTTATCGCATTTAAGGCGCTGAAGATGGTGGATGACAAAACCACTTTTGAACAGGCCGTGGATAAGCTCACAGAAAACCGCCAAAAGGTCAAGTTTGATTGGTCTGCACCGGCAGGCGGCGGTGAAAAGAAATCTGACACAAATGCCGCGATGAATAGCCTCATTCGCGGCGCACTGAAGTAAAAAGGAGAGTTACAAATGGCAAGTTTGGACCGTACCGCACTTTCCGGCCTTATCCCGGAACCCGTAACCCGTGAGATCATGCAGGGCGCTATCGCTGAGTCTGCTGTTTTGCGGATGGGCCGCAGATTGGCAAATATGTCCAGCAAGACGCAGACCATTAACGTGCTTGATGCTCTGCCCTCTGCGTACTTTGTCAACGGCGAAGCCACCGACAGCGGCGCAAATGATGCGTTTAAGCAGACTACGAAGATGGCGTGGGACAAGAAGAAACTGTACGCCGAGGAAATCGCCGTTATTGTCCCCATTCCTGAAGCGGCTCTGGACGATGCAGATTATGACATCTGGGGCGAGGTTAAGCCCCGTCTGACCGAGGCATTCGGCAAGGTCATTGACGCGGCCATCCTGTTTGGCACCAATAAGCCCAGCACGTGGCGCACCGGCGTTGTGCCTGCTGCGGTTGCCGCTGGTAATGGCGTCCCCATTAGCTCCGATGTTTATAGCGACATCATGGGCGAGGGCGGCCTGATTGCCAAGGTTGAGCTGGACGGATTTAACCCCAACGGCGTTATGTCCGCTATCCAGATGCGCGGCAAGCTGCGTGGCCTGAAGGACACTACCGGCCAGCCCATTTTCAAGAGCGATATGCAGGGTGCTACCCGCTACGGCCTTGATGGCATGGATATGTACTTCCCCATGAACGGCGCATTTGACCCCACGCAGGCACAAATGATTGTCGGCGATTGGAGTCAGCTTGTTTATGCCATCCGGCAGGACATGACTTTCAAGATTTTCTCTGAGGGCGTCATTCAGGACCCGACTACCAAGGCCATTACCTACAACCTCATGCAGAACGATATGGTCGCGCTGCGTGCCGTTATGCGGTTGGGCTGGGAAATTGCAAACCCCATCAACGCTTACAACGCAGACAAGGCCAATCCGTTCCCGTTCTCCGTGTACGGCAAGGGCGGCGACATTTCCACCGTAACCATTACCCCCGCCACGGCAACGCTTGCAAAGGGCGAGACTCAGGCGTTTAAAGCGGCTGTTACCGGTGAGGGCATTATCAACGGTGAAGTCGAGTGGAGCCAGAACGGCACTAAGTCCACCATCACGGAAGATGGCGTGTTGACTGTTGACGCTGCCGAAACTAAGAGCAGCATTACCGTTACTGCCAAGTCTAAGCAGGACGGAACTAAGACCGGCACCGCAGCCGTTACGGTTTCCGACTGATAAAAGGAGCTGACTCGTATGACATACGCTGATTACGGATATTACTTCGGAACCTATATGGGGGCTGTGAGTGAAAAAGATTTTCCGCGTCTTGTTGTGCGGGCCAGCTCCTTTCTCAATTACTACACGCAGAACCGGGCGAAAGACAACGCCAATATGGATGAGGTCAAAATGTGCTGCTGTGCGCTGGTTGACAAATACGCGGTCATTGAAAAAGCAAACGAGCTGGCGAACAAGCGCCTTTCGGATGCGGCGGCAACGGACGCGGAGGTCAAAAGCGAAACGGTAGGCAGTTATTCCCGCACTCTTTCCACAGGCGGTGAAAGCGCCCTGTCTGCCTTGACTACCACGGACAGCGCAAGAAAGCTGCTGGCGGAAACGTGCAATGAATATCTTTCCTATACCGGTTTGCTTTACAGAGGAGGTTGCAGATGTACACCCCCCACACTGTAACGATTTACAACTCAGTTAGTGAGACCGACCCCACAACGTTTAAGCCCGTTGAAAATCTATACGTGACCATTCTTCGGGGCGTCATGCTGCAAGCGTCTAAAGCGGTCAATGTGCGGGAAAGCGGCTTAGAGGGTGCAGACGCGGTTGACCTATATATTCCGTTCTCTGTGGAAGCTGTGGACGGATTTACCGGCAAGCCAAAGACTTACGCAGGCCCGCAAGCGTTTTACAGCGCAGAAGATAAAACCGGGCTGTGGACGCTTTCAATCGATGGAAACGGCGGGACAACGTTTTTTGTGAAAGGCGAATTTGTCAGTGACAAAGAAAATACTGTGTTTTCACAGGACGATTGCTACACGGTCACAAAGGTTGACATGAAAGACTTTGGCAGCGCGGATATGCAGCATTGGCAAGTTGGGGGCGTCTAATATGGCCCTTAAATTCACTGTTCACACTGACGGAATAAAGGCCATTGGAGAGGCCGTTGCGAATAGTTGTAGCCGCGCAGAACACACGCTGGCTATGCAGGTAGAAAAGGACACAGCCCCGTTTGTACCCATGCTAACCGGGTCTTTAAGAGCACGTACAAGGGTCACGGGGAATGAAATCATTTATCCCGGTCCGTATGCCCGGTATTTGTACTACGGCAAGCTCTATGTTGACCCGCTTACAAAAAGCTCGTTTGCACGAAAAGGAGCGACAAAAGTTCCGGCAGTACCGGAAAAAGATTTGATTTTCCACAGACCCGGCACTTGCTCTCACTGGTTTGAGGCATCCAAGGCGCAAAACATTGAAAAGTGGCTGCGTGTAGCGGAAAAGGCGGTGAAACGTGAGCTTAAATAACAAACCCGTAACGCTGGCATCAAGCAGCGAAAAGGCAGACCTTGACCGCTTGATGATGATTTGGGCCAATCAATTCCCCGATTTGCCGGACGATATTGTGCTTATCAAGTACGAGTATTTTGCGGCAAAGACGGTAGGAATGGCCCTTTCTTCAGTAAAAGGCGCGACCATCACGAAAAAGTACATTTGCGGCGGATATCAAGCCGAATACTCCTTTGAAATCCATTACCAGATTTCGCCGCCCGGAACCAGTGATGATAAACGCCTGCAAGCGGTGGAGCTGCTGAACAAATTTGCAGATTGGGCGCAGACACAGCGCCCGGATATTGGCGAAAACAGGCGGGCAATCCGCATTGAAGCATCGGCATTTGCGTCATATTTGGGCGCAACGTCTGACCAATACGAGGACTACTATGTACCTCTAAAACTGACATACGAGGTGAATGTTTAAATGGCAGCAAAATATACAATCAAGGGCAATACCGGTGAGAGCGCAGCCCGTGACTTAATGATTGCGTATCTGAACACCGGCACGAGTTCCGCCCCTGTGTGGTCTCCTATGGGCCGTACAGTCGAAGACAGCTCCGTGGAATATGACTATTCTCAGGAGACCAAAACGGACATTTTGGGCGAGACCCATGTAACCGCAAAGACCCCCACCGCAACGCAGACGTTTTCCGGCAATAACCTGATTGCCGGTGATGCGGTCCTGAACCATATCCTTGATATGGCAATCGTGCGGCGCAGCATCTCCGAAGCGCTCAATCAGGACATCCTTATTGCACACTTGTATCTGACAGACACGGAGGGCAAGCCTTTTGCGGAGCGCTGGAAATCTTCTTCCGTGCTGCTGACCACCAACGGCGGCGCTGGCGGCGATATGCTGGCAAGTGATATTGAGGTCACATACGGCGGCGAGCGTGAGACCGGCACCATCAGCAAGGGCAGCGGCGGCGCAATCGAGTTTACGGCTGATACCTAAAAACAAAAGGGGCGGGCAAAGACCCGCCCCAATTTGGAGGAACTATGAAAGACCTTATTGTTGATACTGGCTTAGTTACTTACAACATCAACGGGAGCTGCCAGTTTTCGTTTAACCCGACCGACAGCGGCTTTGTGGAAAAGCTGTTTAACGCTTTCGATACCCTCGATAAGAAACAGGACGCATATAAGGCAGAGGTTGAAAAGACCGCCAATAAGCGGGAAGTGTTTGAAACGGCCCGCAAAATGGATGAGGAAATGCGCGACATCATCAATGACGTGTTCGGCTTTGATATCTGCACGGCCCTGTTTGGCGAAATGAACGTGTACGCGCTGGCGGACGGTCTGCCGGCGTGGGCGAACCTGATGCTCTCTATCATGGATGAAGTGGACACCACCTTTGCCCGCGAAAGCAAAGCAACCAATCCCCGCATTAGCAAGTACACTAAGAAGTATCACAAATGATTTTCGACCTGCCGACCTCTGTAGAGGTCAACGGAACGGAATACGAAATCCGCTCAGATTATCGGGACATCCTGACAATCTTTGAGGCCCTTTCTGACCCGAATTTGACGGAGCAGGACAAGGCTGAAGCAATGCTTGACATTTTTTACCCGGCCTTTTCAGAAATGCCGCAGAGCGATTATGAAGAAGCCATAAGGCAGTGCGTTAAGTTCATGAACTGCGGAGAAGAACAGCTGGCAGAGAAACGCGGGCCTAAGCTAATGGACTGGCATCAGGATTTCCCGTTGATTGTCGCGCCCATTAACCGGGTGCTAAACAAGGAAGTCCGCGCCGAAAAGGTGCATTGGTTTACGTTTATTTCAGCGTATCAGGAAATCGGGGAATGTACATTTTCTCAGGTTGTCAGCATTCGCAGTAAGAAAGCGAAGGGTAAAAAGCTGGATAAAGCGGAGCAAGAATTTTACAAGCAGAACCGCAATTTGATTGATTTTAAGAAGCAGTATTCCGCGCAGGACGAGGACATTATCAGCAAGTGGGTATAAAAAACCGCCCTCTTATGAGGGCGGCGGAGTTATGCAAGAACGTAATTTGAAATCATCCTTCCGATTTCGGCAATATCAACGTTGCCTTTGAACTCAAATGTTGCCGTAAAACCGCTGGAAAACATTAAAAACAGTTCAGCGTCAGGGACCATTTCCATAATGCCGGGGGTCTGAATTGCAAAGAACTGGACTTTTGAATATGGCAAAGAAGAAAATGATTTCTTTGTGCCGGTAATGCCTTGAACATCAATGGAAATGATGCGCTTGTTTGTAAAAACAAGCTGGTCCCGAATGGTTTTAAAGGCGCACACAATTTCTTCGCCGGATACGAGAAGCCCCGTAACTTCTGAACGAACGGCAGAAACATCAATCGGTTTTAAGTTCCAAACAGAGTTCTTGTTAAAGTTTATCATGATACACCCTCCCAAATTTAGTTTTATATTTTAGCAAAAGTAAGGCGGTGATTTTATGGCGGATGGCTCTCTTATTATTAAAGCCGAAATCGACGATAAAGAGGCCCAAACTGAATTAAACCGGCTGACTAAAAAAATCGATACGCTTAACGATAAAATCAGCGACAAGAAACAGCAGAGAATGCCGCTGGTGGAACAGTCAAAGCAGCTTGCCGCAAACCTTGACGCCGCAAAAGCAAAGCTCGCAGAAATGCAAAGCGGCAACGAATTTGTTTCATCTGCCGCATTAAAAGAGCAGGAGCAGACTGTAGCATCATTACAAAAGGAATGGGACGGTGTGCAAAAAAAGGTTGAGACCATGGACGCGTCCATTGCCAAAGATACCCGAAACCTTGAACGAATGAGCGATAGAGCGGGAGATTTGTCCGCACAATTAGCGGGCGCAACAGAAGAAACAAATAATATGTCTGATGCGGCTGAAGAAGCGGATAAGCGCATACAAAAATTCATTAACCGCATTAAGGGCCTTGCGCGGCGCGTGTTTGTGTTTACTTTAATCACAAAGGCGCTGCGGTCCCTGAAAGATTATGTTTGGAGCGCAATCCAGACCAATGATGAAGCAATGGCCTCCATTGCAAAGCTCAAAGGGGCGCTGCGGACACTTGCACAGCCTATTCTAAAATTGATTATACCAGCATTTACGCTGTTGGTCAACGTGATTACCCGCGTAGTTAATGCTGTATCTCAGCTTGTATCTATGATTTTCGGCACAACAGTTGAAGAAAGCGCACAAGCCGCCGAAAATCTATATGACGAGCAAAACGCATTAAAAGGTGTGGGCGGAGCGGCTAAAAAGGCAAGCAAGTCCCTTGCATCGTTTGATGAAATCAATAAAATCTCCGGCGATAATTCCGGGGGCGCAGGGTCAGCAGCTCCCAATTTTGCGTCAAGCATCAATGACCAACTCAGCGCGATTGTTTCGCTGTTTGCCGGTGCGGCGCTTTTGGCGCTGGGCGCAATCCTGACGTTTTCCGGCGTTAATATCCCGCTTGGCATTGGCTTAATGGCGCTGGGCGCATTGGCAATTTGGGGCGCAGTTACTACAAATTGGGAAGCAATCAAAGAGCTATTGCAAGGCTCGTTAGGCGCGGTTGTTGCGCTTGTATCGGGGGCGCTGCTTGTCATCGGTGCACTGCTTGTCTTCTCCGGGGCCAATATCCCGGTAGGTTTGGGTTTAATGATTGCCGGTGCGATTGGGTTAGCAACTGTAATCGCTGCAAATTGGGACACAATCAAGGCACTGCTGCAAGGCCCGCTTGGCGTATTAACGGCGCTGTTGAGTGTCGCGCTGCTTGAAATCGGCGTAATCCTGCTGTTTTCTGGCGCAAATATCGGCCTTGGCCTTGGCCTTATGGTTGTTGGTGCGCTTGGCATGGCGGCAACCATTGCGGCGAATTGGGACACAATTAAGTCACTGTTGGAAGGCCCCATTGGAGCAATTACCGCGCTAATATCCGGCGCACTGCTTGTGATTGGCGCAATCTTGACGTTTTCCGGGGCCAACATTGGACTTGGTATCGGTATGATAATTGTCGGCGCAATCGGCCTTGCAACGGCTGTAGCGGCAAACTGGAATACCGTACAAGAGCTAATGCGCGGCCCTATTGGCGCTGTGACAGCGTTTGTAAGCTCTGCGCTGCTTGTACTTGGTGCAATCCTGCTGTTTAGCGGAGCCGGTATTCCGTTGGGCCTTGGCCTGCTTTTGGCCGGTTCTGCCGGATTGGCCGTTGCAATCAAGCCAAACTGGAACGCAATGCTTGATGCACTGAAAACAAGCTGGGAGCAGATTAAAAATTGGTGGAGCAATTCTGTTCTGGGTGGTCTAAGCAGAGCAAAAGACACTATCCAGAATTGGGGAACCGGCATCATTGACAAGCTGAAAGATGTTCTCGGTATTCATTCCCCCTCCACCGAAACGGCGCAAATGGGCGATTACCTCATGCAAGGCATGGCAAACGGCATTACCGAAAGTCAGGGCCTTGTGCTTCAGGTGTTCCAAACGCTGCTTGACAGCCTCGATGTTTCGTTCAACACATGGCAGACAAATTTCCTGTTAGGCTTTTCGCAGTTCCGCACAACGTTTTCTGAGCTGTGGACGAATTTCTGGTCTCTCATGGGACGGACGTTCACAATCAAGTGGAACAATATCCTGACCACGTTGCAGCAGGGCGTGAACAATGCGATTGACGCGCTTAATGAGCTGGTAGACGCGGCAAACAGCCTTGCGGAGCTGACGGGGACATTTTATCACCATGTAGGCCACATCAATGTTCCCACAATCCCGCTGCCGAAGCTGGCTACCGGCGCAGTCATTCCCCCGAACAGGGAGTTCTTGGCGGTGCTGGGAGACCAAAAGCAGGGGACGAACATTGAGACGCCTCTCAGCACAATGGTTCAGGCGTTCCGTCAGGCGCTCTCTGAGGGTGGCTATGGCGGGCAGAGTGAAGCTGTATTGATGCTGGATGATGAGGCGCTGGGCCGCATTGTGTACCGCCTGAACAAGTCCGAAAGCAACCGTATTGGCGTCAATCTGGCGGAGGTGTAATGTGAGTTACATTAAACTGAATGGCAAGGTATTTGACGCCGATGTGGCAATCTCCAAATACAACCGATATTTTAACGTCCTTGACGGTGAAAATGCGGGGCGTGTGATGACCGGGCGAATGGTACGAGACGTTATAGGCTCGTACCTCGGTCATAAAATCACAGTGTTTCGGCGGGGGGATAACTACGCAGGGCTGGATGAATTTTGGGAGTACCTTTTCCAGCACAGTGTAGATGATTCCGTAATGTTGGAGGCGGCGGATGGACAGACCACGATTTCCTATGAGGCGTATTACACCAGCGCCTCGCAGGACATCGAAAAGGCTGAAGATGGTGTGAATTATTGGGGCGAAATCGAAGTGAATTTTATCCCCATGGACGCGCAAGTGAAGCCGTGAGGTGACGCATGGCAAAAACAAAAGTCATTTACCGCGATGTTGCGGTAGGCGCTGAAGAAAACGCCACAGTAGCGGCAACCGGCGCTATGTCGGAAAGCGTTCTGCAAAAGCTCCCTCCCGGCGTATCACCGGGCAAAATCATCACGCTGGAACATAACCGCTGGGCGTTGGACGGGACATTTGACCGATTTTTGGAAGAAAGCGTGATTGCGTTTTGGTCAACGGATATTTCCGGAGCAGATGGCACGTTTACAGCGAACCCGGTCATTACCATTACATTTTCCAAACAGTTTTCCAGCATGGGCGTCAGCCTCATCGGTGAAGAATCGACCGGCGAATATTGCTCTCAGGTCAAATTGCAATGGTATCAGGGGACAACGCTAAAAGCGGAGCAGGAATATCAGCCGAACGCGGTCAACTATTTTTGCTCTAAACGCGTGGAAAGCTATGACAAAATCGTGCTGACCATTGAAAAGACCTCTGTGCCGCTCCGCAGGGCAAAGCTGGACCGTATTGTGTTTGGTGTAACACGCACGTTTGGCATGAATGAGCTGCGGGCAGCGTCCATTACAAACCAGATGAACGAGGGCGCGATTGAGCTTCCGATTTCCACATTCAAATGGACATTGGACAGTTTGGAAGATGTGGATTACCTGTTCCAGCTCAAACAGCCGGTAGAAGTACAGAACAACGGTAAGACGCTGGGCGTGTACTACATTGACGGTAGCGACCGCAAGAGCGACCGGGTATACAAAATCGACTGCAAGGACGCTTTAGGCGTGCTGGATGATACGCCATTTTCTGGCGGTGCGTATCTATCCGGCATCAGCGCAAAGACGCTGCTGGAAACGCTCTGTGCGCCGTTTACGGTGGAATATGCAGACGGTGTAACGGGCGCAACGCTAAAGGGCGTTATCCAGTCCGGCACAAGCCGCTCCGCCATACAGCACGTCATTTTCGCATGGGGCGTGTGTCTTGCCACAGACGGTGGCGAGGTTATCCGGGTATTTAATCTTCCGTCTGCTGCGGAGACAATCCCGCAGGACAGGACATTTACCGGCGCAAGCGTCAAGACATCTTCCGTTGTGACCAAAGTTTCCGTTGTGGCGCACACTTACGCCGCAAGCAGCAGCGGGGACGTGGAAATCAACGGCCAGAAATACACCGACACTAAAACGGTGTACTCCGTGAGCAATCCCGATGTTATCGCCACGGACAAGGTTAATGTCAAGGAAATTAAAGACGCAACGTTGGTTTCAACAGACATCGGGCAAGCGGCGGCGCAGCGCGTCTATGACTATTACCAGCGCCGCGATGCAATCTCCGCAAAAATCGTTTATGACGGTGAAAAGCTGGGCGATTGCGTCAGCATTTACACCCCGTGGGGAACGCTGCTGACCGGGAACCTGAACAAAATGGACATCACGCTTTCCAACACCGTTGTCTACAAAGCGGAGGTCAAATCATGACGCGCTACGCCAACGGCTACACGGACGTGCGGAGCGGCGAGAGCTACGGGCGGAGCGCTGTGCCATCCCCCCGGCCGGGGTACGGCGAGGGCGGAGCCAAGGGAACCGGCGGCACAGCGGGCGCACGGCACCGGGAGAAGCAGTACCACGCGGACGGTAGCCCAGCGGGGAGCCGGTGGGTCATTGACGTGGAGCCGGGAGAGGGGACCAACGGGTCTAACGGCTCCGCCGGGTGCGTCATTGTGTATTACGATAAGTGAGGTCCGATTCGGACCACGGAGGGGCTATGGCTTTTGATTTTAGCACACTCATAACGGACCGGACGCTGGACGATGTAATGACCGGCACTGACAAGGGCTATTATAACGCCACAGACCTTAACCGTGTGGGTGAGGCCGTGGAGTCCATCGCGGGGCGGTTTACCGGCTACGGTTACGCCGTGGAGGTCAGCCCAAAGGCGGACTGGTCCAAATCGGACACGCCGACTGCAAGCCGGATGGAGACATACCGGCTCAATATCGCCAATCTGCGGGCAGTCATCGCCATAATGGCGTCCACGCCGAAGACGCCGGAAACCATGCGGTTTTTAGACTACCTCAAGGCCAACGACATTGAGCGCATTTTGCAGGACCTTAATACCCTTATTACCAACATGGAGCAGGCATGGTTTTTCTCCGGCGATCTGTACGCCGGAGAGACCTGAAAGGAGACAATATGCAAGACAGAGTACCACTTTACCCGGGGCGGGTGACGCTGACCCCGGTGGCCGGACAGGAAAACACCTTTGATATGGCCCGGGCGGACCAGCCCACGCAGGAGGGGACGCCGCTCAACAAGGCCACGCTGCTTAAGGACACCACGGCGGCCAAGTTTGGCAAGGACACCGGCGCCGTGCCGGATGAGGTGCTAAATGTACTGAGCAAGAGCGTATTGGAGGGCACCTATCCGGTTGTAGATGTGTACGCTGGGCAAAACTGGAAAAAGGGGACTGCGCCTAACGCCAGCGGGTCCGTGTGGCAGGAAATTGTGGTTGCAAACAACATCCTTTTTTCGTTCCCAATCAGCGGTACAACCGCAGTCATGTCAACAGACGGAAAAACATGGACAACATTTACAATCCCAACTGTATCGGGTGGTTATAGCTATGGTGGTAGACACAGAATTGTGTATGTGGGTAACACATATTATCTTCTGATTTCCATTACATCAAGCCCATACAAGGCAATTATTTATGCTACGCAAAATCTGTCTACATGGACTTTAAAGTGCACGCTATCGCTAACTAACATTGCGTACAACCTGTTTTACAGCAATTATCTGAGCAAATTTGTCCTTATCGACATATACGGCAAGGTGTATTTGAGCAGCGATACGGAAAATTGGGAAAGCACATACAGCCTTGGAACGTCAGCGTCAAGCCAGCCAACGTTTAACAATGGCATTGACGGTCCCGATGGCTTCTATATTGCGGTCCCCGTCTCCAAGAAAATTCAGGTCTTTAAACTCAAATCTGATAGTTTTGAAACGGTTTTTACGTCTGCGGACCTGTCAAATACACTTTCCGAAGTTGCTTTCGTAAAATTTAAAGGAAAATATTTTGTGTATTCTGTGTATGGCATAGCGCACAGCGAGGACCTAAAAGCGTGGCAGTTGTCCGATGCAAATTATCAATCGAGCAGCACAAATCCCACAACCATTACGCAGCAGCTTGCGTGCAGCGATGTCAATGTGCTCATTAAATTTGGCGCTGAGTCTCTTGTGAGCTTTGATGGACTTAATTTTAAACGCATTACGGATAACGTGTCATCGCAGCAGGGGAGCATGGCATACATTAACGGCGTTTTCTGTTTCCATTCGCAAGGTGCTCCGTCCGCAATCAGCCCCTATTACACCCCCGACACCACATTTAAGGACGAGCCGCGGCTTGTAGATGTGCTTGGGAATATGGTCAATATCCCTTTAAAGCAAATTGCGGGGGCAACGCAATGCGAGGTAGGGTCATATGTTGGGACAGGGTCCGGACTGACCAAAACAATTAAGTGCAGTTTCCTGCCTAAGCTTTTTGTTTTGATTGCTGAGAGCACCAACGCAGATATGCCGCTTTATGTCGCACCACTGCCGGACAGTAATGTGGAGTACAGTTTCCCGTGGGTGTATATCAATTCTTCTCAGACTGTTTCATCGTATGCCAATATGACCAAGGTTAAGAGGACTTCTGAGGGTGTTGAGCTTACGGCAAAAAACGGCGGATCAGGATATGTGCTTAACCATAGGGACGTTAAATATTATTACGTGTTTATCGGGTAATTGAGGAGGCCAAAATGCAAATCATTGAGATCAAAGCGCTGGAAAACGGCGCACACAACAACCAGACCTCCAGCGCAATTAAGGCTCCGCCTCCCGGCTGGGCGGAGATCCCGGCGGAAATGAAAATTCCGGAGACGTTTCCGTTTGTGGACATCGAGGTAGAGGAAAACGTGGTGACGAAGATGACCGCCGGGGTCGTGCCGGAGCCGGAGCCGGAGCCAACACCGGAGCCGACCCAGCTTGACCGCATCGAGGCGCAGAGCGCCTACACCGCCATGATGACCGGCACGCTGATGGAGGTGTGATATGCGGGAGAAAATCGCAAGATGGTACGCGCAGGGGCTTTGGACCGCCGACATGGTGCGCAGCGCCGTGGAAAAAGGCGTTATCACCGAGGCCGAGGCGGAGGAAATTTTGGGCGAGAAAAAGCCGGAGGTTTAATCCTCCGGCAGGACCCACAGATACAAATGAAACCGGTTGAATAATCAACCGAACAGTTGAAACCGGTTGAATAATCAACCGAACAGTTGAAACCGGTTGAATAATCAACCGTAAATTTGAAAGGGGTACATACCATGGAAAAGATCTACGAGAGCATCATCAACGAGGGCAAGAAGAACGGCGAGAGCATCGAGGTTATCAACACCAAGCTGAAGGAGGCCGGTGCCAACTTCCATTTAAACCCCGACGGTGGTATCGCCGGTTGGTCTGAGAAAGAAATGGCTGAGGGCTTCATCCCCGCAGAGACCGAGCCGGAGGACGTGAAGCATCTTTGTGACATCATGCGGTACAAGCCGGAGCTGGCGGGCCAGACCATGACCGTGACCGTTGCCGAGGGCCGCTATGAGGTGACCTACAACGCCAACGGAAACCCGGTAAAGGCCGTGCGGGTGAACCGCTGAAGCACTGCGCAGGGAGGGCAAAAGCTATGAACGCAGTACATATTAAAAATCTGATTCTGGCGGCGCTGGCAACAACCGGCTCCGTCATCGCGCAGGCTTTGGGCGGCTTGGATATGGCGCTGAAAGTGCTGATCTGCTTTATGGTGCTGGATTACGCCACGGGCTGGCTGGTGGCGGCGATCTGGCACAAGTCCGGGAAGAGCAGCACCGGGGCGCTGAGTTCCGATGCAGGCTTCAAGGGTCTTGCGAAGAAGTGCGTAGAACTGGCGCTTGTCTGGATGGGGGCGCTGTTAGACCAAGCTACATCCAGCGACTTTGTGAGAGACGCGGTTTGTATGTTCTTCATCGCCAATGAGGGATTGAGTATTTTAGAGAACACGGCCATTATGGGCGTTCCCTACCCGGCCTTTGTGAAGAATATGCTGGATGCCATCCGTCAGGCCAGCGATCAGGGGAAACAGAATACGGAGGCTCACACATGAGTACGAAAGCGGGCACTGTCCCGCTCTCCGACCTCCAATTTTTGAAGATCTATTTCAACCGGAAGCGTCTCCGCTCCACCACGGCCAACCTGAAGAAGATGCTGGCGGAGGCGGGCGGGGACGCTATCTGCAATGGTTCCATTTTCCTGCGGAACCAGACCCCGGCCTGCCACCTGAAATCGGACGGCAAGGTCTACAAGGCCCCCAATTACCGGGCGTGGGGCATCAGCTGGGACACCCCGGCGGACTTCGGCGTGAAAACCGTGCCCAACAGCGACGCAAACTACATGGAGTGCGTTCACCTCATCATCGACGGCAAGAAGATCAGCCCTATCCACTGCGGGGCGGACATGAAGTACAAAGCCCCGCGAACGGCCATCGGCACCAAGGATGGGCGGTTCGCCTACTACGTGAGCCGTGACCGGCGGACACCGGAACAGCTCCGTGACCTGCTGGCCGCGTCCGGCTGGGACAACGCCATTATGATGGACGGCGGCGGGTCTACCTGCTTCATGGGCAGGGACGGCAATGGCTTCACCGGGGATGGGCGGGTGATCCCGTTCTTCCTGGTGTGGAAAAAGAAAAGCGGGGACGCACACGAACCGGAAGGAGAGAAACCTATGGTAGAGATCAAC